>ERZ808240.97-NODE-97-length-111148-cov-5.548558_pt1 | contig 111148 bp, 106 predicted proteins | sample MGYA00521084_ERZ808240 | MGnify/ENA primary metagenome ERZ808240 (study PRJEB31516, sample SAMN03275571) | gut metagenome | biome: mammalia-associated habitat; material: feces | host: Papio cynocephalus | place: Kenya | collected 2012-08-06 ...
CGCCTCATCACGCACCGCATCCAGTCGCTCCTGGACCACGGTCTTCAAGGCGGTGAGCACCGCCAGCTCCTCATTAAGCTTCATAAGATTGACCTCCATAGGTCGCAGGCGCCACGGCCAGCTGCGGCATGCCCCAAAAGGCACGTGCGCACGCATCGACCGCCGCCAAATCGTTATCGATCACTTGTTGCTCGAACATCCCCCAGGGCGTCTTCGAGATTCCATGCTCGTTGGTGTAGAACACGTGTCGCCCCTCCACCACCGCGCACTCAAGGATCATGTCGAAAAGCCCCTCCACGCAGAGCTGGGAGTCGAGCATCTTGCCGATCGTCTGCGGTTTCGCACCGCCGTCCTCACCAAACTGAGGGTGATGGAGAAAGTAGACGATCGTATCGGGCGTCGTGGCCATGGCCGCCTCGAGCAGACTCTCGAAGTTCACAGCCATCTTCACGAACTTGTCGTAGCCCTTCTCGTGTGCCCGATGGAAATTATCGAGCTGCATCAGGTACGTCGAATCGTCGATCACGTACACGCGGGCCGCGTTCTCGGCGAGCGCCGCGCAGATGGTCGCGTAATTCGCCCTCAAGATCACGGGTAGGTTCGAGCGAAACGGCAGCCGCTTGCCCGTGCACCCGAAGATCATCGCGGGGCCCGGAGCAAAGTTCCTGAGCGAGGTCGACTTGCCCGAACCGCTCGGCCCCAACACCATGCAAAGCACGCCCATTACGCAACACCTCGCGAAACAAATCGCAACAAACCGCGAATCGGTGTTACACTTCGCGCCGAAGCCCTTCCCCAAGGTCTTCCAGCCCAGTCGATGTTGCCGCATCGGCTGGGCCTTTTTGCGCAAGGCCACCTAGGCACTCTTCGCGATCGAAAACGTGTTGTTCTCATCCAAAATCGCCTCCTTCGTTTTCTTAAACACAATGTCACGGCAGATCAGCCAGCGCCCGTTCACCTTATCGGCGGGAATACGTCCTTCGACGCACCCACGCCGCACGGACCCCTCATGGCTCCCGGTCAACTCGGCGAGCTGCCTGGGGCTCATAAACATAGGGATGTCCTTGAAGCCCATTACTTGCCTCCTCTCATGGATAGATTCAGTTGTCAGCTGAATGGATTAGCGAACCGCCCCGAACTGCTTGCAGATCAGGTCGGTGTTGAAACGCCACTGGTTCCCGATCCTAAAGCAGCCCTCGAGATTGCCCCTAAGGGCCTCACGGAGAACCGTCCTCTCGGAAACCCGGGCGATGCGCGCGACTTCCGTCTTGCCGATGACCGCCGGCAACGCCTTGATCTCGTCAGGCGTGTAGCCCGCCAGATAGCATCCCGCTGGCGTGACGACTGAAGCCATGGACACTCCCTTCTGTCTCGTATGCCCTAAGCTGTCGCGACAAGAAGCAAGATACCTTATGAGTCCCCGTTGGCATCATGTGGCCAAACGCGTCGAATTGCCTATCGTTTTGGTGGGTATGAGGTGGAGTTTAGATAACTGCTATTAGCCAAAAGCTAATAAGGCAACAAAGTGTTGTACTGCTGCAACAGATTGAAACACTCATCTGCCGACTTAACAAAACGTAAACTATAGTTAACAGACCGATTTTGAGCTGACCAAACCAAAACTTTTAGTTAGGGCGTTTTATACATTTGTAGGAATTGTGAAGGGCCCCAGAGAACATGTTTGGAACCCCCGGATTTAAACAAAGGACGGTTTTTGGTGTCCAAATTTGGTGTCCAGTTTGGTGTCCAAAATAAAAAAGGCCAGGGAACTAAGTCCCTGACCTGCGCTTTTGATGGTGGGCGATACAAGATTCGAACTTGTGACCCCATCCGTGTGAAGGATATGCTCTACCCCTGAGCCAATCGCCCGTGCCTCTCGGCGAAGAAGATACTAACATAGGCGCGAAAGAATCTCAAAGGACTTTTTTCGACTCTTCCACTTTTTCTCATCAAACGCGAGTAGATTAACGGCGACCGGCCTCCACGAGCTCAATAACCTTGGCGACAATATCATCGATAGCGACATCCTCGCGATTTCCCGTAGAACGATCCTTCAGCTCAACCGTACCGTTCTTCAGACCACGCTTACCGAGAACGATCTGATATGGGAAGCCCATCAGGTCGTTATCGGCGAACTTGAAGCCAGGACGCTCGTCGCGATCGTCGACAACGACCTCGATACCGGCCTCGCAAAGCCCGGCAACGAGTTTCTCGCACACAGATGCGCACTCTTCCTTCTTGGGATCAAGGGGAATGACCGAGACCTCATACGGAGCAACCGAAACAGGCCAGATGATCCCGTGCTCATCATTATGCTGCTCGACGATAGCGGCAAGCGAACGGGATACGCCGACGCCATAGCAGCCCATAAGGAGGGGCTTCTCCTTGCCGTCTTCATCCATAAACATGGCGCCCATGGCCTGAGAGTATTTCGTCCCGAGCTGGAAAACCTGGGAGACTTCGATACCGCGAGCGGATTTAAGCGGTGCGCCGCAATGCGGACACGGATCGCCGGCGACGACCGTGATGATATCGGCCCACTCCCCGACCTCGAAATCGCGACCGGGCTCGATACCGATAAAGTGGAAACCGTCGACATTGGCACCGCAAGCCCAGCTGTGAACACCCTTCAACGCGACATCGCATACGATCCGGATGCCCTCGGGAAGATCGACTGGGCCGATGGAACCCTTCGGAAGCCCGAACTGCTGAAGCTCCTCATCGGTCATCAGGCGATAACCCTCACCGAATACATGCTCAGCCTTGCAATCGTTCAATTCATGATCACCGGGAACAAGAACGAGAACGGGCTTACCGTCCGCATCGATAATGCAAAGCGACTTCACCGTGGCGTTCTCGGGAATATCGAGGAAAGATGCGAGTTCTTCGATGGAATGCACGCCAGGGGTCTCGATCTTGGAGAACTCGCCGTTCCCAGGGCCATCGAGAACGGCCACTTTCGACGAAGCGGCCTCGTCATCGGCGGCAAAACCACACTCATCGCAATAGACCAGGGATGCCTCGCCCGCATCGGCCAAAGCCATGAACTCGACCGAGGTATCGCCGCCGATTTGACCGGTATCCGCCACGACAGGCAGAGCCTTGATGTCGCAACGCTCGCAGATATTCGCGTACGCATCTTTCATCTTGTCGTACTCTTCTTGCAGGCTCTCCTGCGTAGCGGAGAACGAATAAGCATCTTTCATGATGAACTCACGGCCGCGCATCAAACCGAAACGGGGACGGAACTCATCACGGAACTTATCCTGGATATGATAGAGATTAACGGGTAGCTGCTTATAGGAACGCAGTTCATTGCGCACCAGTGCCGTCACCGTCTCTTCATGCGTGGGACCGAGGACGAACTCACGGTCATGTCGATCGTTGAAGCGAACGAGCTCCTTGCCATACGCATCGATACGCCCGCTCTCACGCCACAGCTCAGCGTCGACCATGATGGGCATCATGAGCTCCTGGGCACCGTGGCTGTCCATCTCATCGCGAACGATGTTCTCGATTTTACGGATAGCTCGCCAAGCAAGCGGGAGGTAGGTATAAAGGCCCGCAGCCTCCTTGCGAATCATGCCGGCACGGAGCAGAAGACGATGGCTCGCAAGCTCGGCATCGGCAGGATCCTCCTTCAGCGTAGGCGCATAGAGCTTTGACATGTACATTGCTCGGGTCATGAATTACTCCTTGTGTAAGTATCGACTTCGTTCATCAAAGCATCGACGATCTGGTCTTCAGCTACTTTACCAATGATGGAACCATGCGAAAAGAGAAGTGCCTGTCCAGCACCGCAAGCAACGCCGAGATCGGCATCTGAGGCCTCACCGGGCCCGTTCACGACACACCCCATGACGGCAACGGAAATAGGTGCGTCACAGTTCTTCAAACGTTCGGTGATCTCCTCCGCGATGGGGATCAGGTTAACCTTGCAGCGTGCGCACGTGGGACAGGAAACGATCTCGGGACCGCGTCGACGAAGCCCCAGCGCCTGCAAAATGCCCCAGGCAACCGGAGGCTCCTCGGCCGGATCTGCCGTAAGGGAAACACGCATCGTATCACCGATGCCCTCATTGAGGAGGATACCGAGTGCGACGGAGCTCTTGATGGTACCCTGCTGCTTCGTCCCCGCTTCCGTCACACCAAGATGCAACGGTACCTGGGGAAGCTCGCGAGACAGTGCACGATACGTCTCGATCGTCGTTGCAACGCTGTGCGCCTTGGCAGACAGCACGATGTTATCGAAACCGCGATCCTCGAAATGTTTGACGAAACGCTCCGAAGACATAACGAGTTTCTCCGGTTGCGTCAGATCGTCCCGTTCGGCGATATCCTGCTCCAGCGAACCGGCGTTCACTCCGATACGAATCGCGCAACCAGCCTGACCGGCGGCGTCGATGATCTGATCGACCTTGGACCAGTCCCCGATATTACCGGGATTGATCCGAAGTTTAGACGCTCCGGCTTCGATCGCGCCGAGGGCAAGAAGATGATTGAAGTGGATATCAGCGACGATAGGCACCGGGCTGCCATCGCAGATCTCGCGAAAGCCCTCGAGGGCCTTCTTGTCGGGAACGGAGACGCGAACGATATCGCAACCCGCACGAGCAAGCTCCTCGACCTGTTGAAGCGTCCGTACAGGATCATCGGTGGGCGTGCACGTCATCGATTGAACGACAACGGGCGCTCCGCCTCCGATCTGCACAGACCCGACATGAACGGGCCGGGTCAACGAACGAGGAACGACATGGGACATGGTTGACCTCCCTACAAGATGAAACGAAGGATATCGGCGCGGAGCATATAGATGAAAAGGACCGCAAACAGGCCGACACCGATCAGGGAAACGATATTCTGCACCTTCAATGAAAGCTCCCTGTGCAGGAGCGCCTGGATGACCTCGATGATGAGTTTGCCGCCGTCAAGCGGCGGAATGGGCAGCAGATTCATGAAACCCAGGGAAAGCGAGATCAGGCCGGCAAACATGAGATAACTCGAGACGCCGGCATCGGCAGCCTCGGATGACATGACGGATATGCCGACAATGGACGTCGAATTATCCAAAATCTCCTTGGTATGCTGGGGCACAAGCAAGTTCGCCACCCCCTGTGCGGTCGCGGCGATGTAATTGCATGAAACCTGAAGAGACTGAATCGGAGGCAAACGGACCGCCTCCACACGAGCAGCGATACCGAGCTTTCCGCTCTTTCCCAACTTCACGTTGACCGAACGAACGCGTCCCCCATGTCTATAGTCAAGCTGGAACGAGGACGAACTCCCCTGATCCTCGAGGGAGTCCACCAACTCCATCCATGTCGAGACCTTATGACCTGCAATGCGGACGATAGCGTCTCCGGGCTCGATACCCGCACGATCTGCGACCGAGCCTGCATCGACCGATCCGATCACGTTGCTGTCGACAGCAACAGAAACGCCGATAAGCGAGTAGACGCTCATCATGAGCAGCAAACCGACAAGGATGTTCACGCAAATGCCGGCAAGCAGCATGAACGCACGCTTGAAAAAGCCCTTGCCGATATAGGTGGCAGCCCGCTCCTGTTGGTAAAACGATGACGAACTCGCAAATCCGGTCCAGGGATCCCCCTCGTCCGTGGCGGAACCCCGGTCGAATTTACGTCCGTCAAGCAACGTGAACCCTTGGGCGTCACGCGAAGCGGCAGCGTAGGTCGAGGGATAGTATCCACTTTGCGGAGACTCCCCCGCTTCGAGTTCATACACAGGGACAATCGAACCCCAGCCGGATAAAAGAGCGCAAGCATCGAGCGCTTCGTCCGAGGAAACGTCAAGTTCCTGAGCAAGCTCATCGATAGTGATCCGGCCATGACGGTGCACGGAAGTCAACACCTCGGGAGCACACGCAACGTCAGTCGGATCCATACCACAGATAGCCGCATAACCGCCAAGCAGCAAGGGCGTGACGCCGAACTTCGTGCCGATGCGCTGTGAAACATGATGGACGTTGAACCGACACGGAAGACCGAGGAAGAACTCCGTGACGCGGACCCCGCAAGCGCGAGCAGCAAGAAAATGCCCGCCCTCATGGACGAAGACGAGCACCGATAGCGTCAAAAGACCCCAAAATACAGGCTTAATGATACCTAGGAGAACAGCCATATATCAGCTCTTTTCACGAACGAAGTCCCTTGAGGACACGGGTCGCCTGTTGCCGAGCCCACGCATCGATATCGGACAGCTGTTCAAAACCCTGAACAGGTTCGACCGCATGGGCATCCATGCAGGACTCAACGACCCGATCGATATCGGTAAAAGAACACGAGCCGTTCAAAAACGCCTCCACGGCAACCTCGTTCGCGGCGTTGAGGACACAGGGAAGGGTGCCTCCCGCCGTTCCAGCGATTTCAGCCAGCTTCAAGCACCGAAATGTCTCAAAATCAGGCTCATCGAACGTCAGGGAGCCAAGCTGGGTGAAATCGATTCTCGGAGCGGGGGTCTCCCAACGATCGGGATAGGAAAATGCGAACTGAATGGGGATTCTCATATCGGATGCACCGAGATGGGCCATGACCGAGCCGTCATCGAATTCGACCATGGAATGGATCTTCGATTGACGCTGGATGACAACCTTGATGAAACCAAGATCACATCCGAACAGATGCTTCGCTTCTATCCGCTCGAGGCCTTTATTCATCAAGGTTGCGGAATCGATGGTGATCTTCGCACCCATCGACCACGTCGGATGTGCAAGTGCATCGGAAGAAGAAACGCTCTCGAGTTCGGAACGCGAACGACCGAAGAATGGACCTCCGGAACACGTGAGCCAGATGCAGTGAGCCTGCTGGGGATTCTCGCCAAGATAGCACTGGTAAATAGCTGAATGCTCTGAATCAACAGGAATCAACTGCCCTGGCTTTGCAAGCGGCATCAGCAGATCGCCACCGACGACGAGCGATTCCTTGTTAGCAAGCGCAAGACGTTTGCCAGCGGTCAGCGCTGCGTGGCTCGGCTCAAGACCGGCAGCACCGACAATGGCAACGAGAACGCAATCGACATCGTCTCTGATCGCAAGATCGCAAACGGCCTCGGGCCCGAAACTGCACAGGCAGCCTTCTGGCAACTCTGCGAGCACGGCATCGTTCACATGCGCCTCGTCTGCAACCGCGACGGCGCGAACGGAAAATTCCCGTGCATATGAAACAAGTTTATCAGTACTTGAATTCACTGACAAAGCAACCACATCGAGCTTGTCGGCATGCTGACGGCACACATCAAGGGCCTGCCTGCCGATGGAACCGGTGCATCCGAGAATCGCGACATGAAGCTTAGGTGAACCGTCCGCCATTACAAAACGCCTCCGACGATCAAAAGGAGCTGAGCGGTGATACAGCCGAAGATAAGCGAATCGGAACGGTCGAGCATGCCGCCATGCCCCGGGATGAGATTACCGGAGTCTTTAACCCCGACACCGCGTTTGATACGCGACTCGATAAGATCACCGAACACACCGAGAATAGAGACCACGACGGCGCACAGCAATGCATACGGGAGATCGAGCTTATAAAAATGCGTCGCCCATAGAATGACCCAGATCAACACCGAACCGACGATGCCACCGACAAACCCCTCCCAAGATTTATGGGGAGAAATCTTGGGGGCCATCTTATGTTTACCGAAACGACTGCCCACAAGATATGCGAAAGAGTCGGATACCCAAAGCGAAGCACAGACACCCACGGAAAGAAGCGCACCGGGGAATCCGTGAACCTGATCGCGCATGAGCACAATAGCGGAGAGCATGAAACCGGTATAAATGGGTCCCATCAGGGTAACAGCGACATCGGAAAGACGCGTACGAGGCGAATAGACGTACCAGATGCCGACCGCCAAGACGAGCACGAAGAGCAGGGCGTTCAGGAGCATCGAGTCACCCAGAGCGGAAAGCGGGAACAGGACGGCCGCAACCAGGCCGATAGCCTCATTGGGAACCTTGCCATCCTTACGGGTCATGCGATAGAACTCGAAGCAGCAAAGCCCGCTCATGAGCGCGACGAAAACCGCCGTACTTACCGAACCGAATAGAAGGCATCCGATGAAAAGCGCGGCATAAAGAACGCCCGATACGACACGTGTTATGAAGCCGTTCATCTATTCAGTCCCTTCAGTCTTAGAGAGGCCACCGAAACGCCGATCTCTTTTCTGGTAGGAAGCAATGGCTTCCAGCAAACCCCAGCGGTCGAAATCGGGCCAGTATGTGTCAGTGACGTAAAACTCGGAATAAGCGATTTGCCACAAGAGGTAATTTGAAACGCGAAGCTCACCAGAAGTGCGGATGACAAGCTCGGGATCGGGAAGCCCTGCCGTATACAAACGGTCGGCAAACATAGATTCATCGATCGCAGAAGGATCCAATACCCCAGCAGCTGCGTCAAGGGCAAGTTGACGGGCAGCACGCGCGATCTCGGCTCTACCGCCATAATTCACCGCAAGTGCCAACGTCATACCGGTATGGTGCTCGCACTCCGCGATACCCCGCTCGAAAACCTCCCTCGTTTTCGCAGGGAGTGCGGAAATATCACCGAGGAAAACAACGCGGACGTTCTCCCTTTTGAGCAAGGGAAGCTCATCTATAAACGTTTTCGCGAATAGATGCATCAGAAGATTGACTTCGCGCTGGGGGCGGTTCCAGTTTTCGGTGGAAAATGCATAAGCAGAAAGCACGTCGACACCCAAGCGGACGCAAGCAGTGATCACGTCCTGGAGCGCGACGATTCCCGCCTTATGACCCTCTCCCCTGCCAAGTCCACGGGCAGTAGCCCAACGGCCGTTTCCGTCCATGATACAGGAGATATGACGCGGGATTCGAGCCATATCGATATCAGAAAGGCCGACGCCCGAAGGGGCGTCGGCATAGAATTCTCTTAACTTCGCTTCGTCGTACAGCACGTCTTAGATCTCCATGACCTCGGCTTCTTTGACCTTGAGCATATCGTCGATCTTGGCGACGTACTCGTCGGTATGCTTCTGGACCTTAGCTTTCTCTCTCGAGATCTCGTCCTCGGTAAGCCCCTCGTCGCGTTCAAGCTTGTTGTTGAAGTCGCGACGGATGTTGCGCACGGAAACCTTTGCCTGCTCGGCGTACTCCCGGCACTCTTTTACGAGCTCACGACGGCGCTCCTCGGTGGGAGCCGGGAACGGGAGACGAATCACCATGCCATCGGAATTGGGCGTGATGCCCAGATCGGAGGCAGCGATGGCCTTGACGATCGCATTGACGAGAGCCTTATCCCATGGCTCGATCATGAGCATATGGGCCTCAGGAGTCTTAATAGCGGCGACCTGCGTGACCGGCGTGGGAACACCATAGTAGTCGACCGTGATATCGCTCAAAACGTTTGCATTCGCTCGACCGGTGCGAACCTTGGAAAAGTTGTGCTTCAGGCTCTCGAGCGTCTTGTCCATATGCTGCGTGATAGATTCTGACATCTTTTAATCCTCCTGATAGACAATGGTGCCAACGGGCTCGCCGGCAAGAGCGGACTTGATGTTGTTGTCCTCGATGTTCAGAACGATGATCGGCATCTTGTTGTCCTGGCACAGAGCGGCTGCAGTGGAATCCATGACCTGGAGACCGCGGACGAGGACCTCATGGTAGGTGATCTTGTCGAATCGGACGGCGTCAGGGCACTTGGCGGGATCCTTATCGTAGATACCATCGACCTTCGTAGCCTTGATAAGGCACTCGGCACCGATCTCGCAAGCACGAAGCGCTGCTGCGGTATCGGTCGTGAAATACGGATTACCGGAACCTGCGGCAAAAATAACGACATTGCCCTTTGCAAGCTGGTTCATAGCACGACGGCGGATATAGGGTTCGCAAACCTCGTTCATCTGGATAGCACTCATGACACGGCAGGGCACATCGTTGTGTTCGAATGCGTCCTGAAGCGCCAGGGCGTTCATGACCGTTGCGAGCATTCCCATATAGTCTGCCTGGGCACGATCCATGCCGCCGGCAGCACCGGCCATGCCGCGGAAGATATTGCCTCCACCAACAACGATACCGACCTCGATGCCTTCATCGTGCAGATCCTTGACCTGTTTGGCAAGACGATCGGTAACCTTGGGGTCGATACCGAAATCGTTCTCCCCCATCAGCGCTTCACCTGAAAGCTTCAGCAGAACGCGCTTGTAAAGGTAATCGGACAAGGCAATCCTCCTTTATATAGACTCGGACCATTTTACTAAATAGATACGCAGTTACACATGAAAAAGCAGGCTGTCGGTGTAAACCCACAGCCTGCTCAAGCGATCGATCCGTAAACGGGATTCAGTTATTCGCCGCGGACAAGACGATCGAAGGAAACGACGGAGATGGTGTCGCCAAGCTCCTTGGAAACCTTCTCAGCATACTTCTTGATGGTAAGCGAGGAATCCTTGATGAACTCCTGCTCATTCAGGACGCAGCCCTTATAGAACTTCTCAAGACGACCAACGGCCATCTTCTCCTGAATGGCTTCGGGCTTACCGGACTCGGCGGCCTGAGCCATGTAGATCTCCTTCTCATGGTTCACGACAGCAGCCGGAACCTGCTCGCGCACAGCGCAAATAGGAGCAGCGGCGGCAACCTGAAGCGCGACATCGTGAGCGAAGGTCTTGAATGCATCAGCCTCGGCGGTCTCAGGCTTCTCGAAGGAGAACTCGACCATAACGCCGATCTTGCCACCCATGTGGATATAGGAGGAAAGGGCACCGGTCTCGACCTTGCGAGCGGCGAAGCGAGCGATCTTCATGTTCTCGCCCATGACGTGGATCATCTCGGTGAGCTCATCGGAGACAGTGGCGCCGTTCATCGGAAGAGCGAGAAGCGCCTCGACGTCGGCAGGCTCGTTCTCGGCGACAACCTGAGCGACCGAGGAAGCGAAACCGGTGAACTTGGCGTTGGAGCCGACGAAGTCGGTCTCGCAGGAGAGCTCGAGAAGAGCACCGGTCTTGGAATCAGCGGAAACGAAAGCAGCGACTGCACCCTCGTTGGTCTCACGACCAGCCTTCTTGGCGGCCTTGGCCAGACCGTTCTTGCGAAGAACGTCGACAGCGGCATCCATATCGCCATCGGCCTCGACGAGAGCCTTCTTGCACTCCATCATCGGGGAGTCGGTCATCTCACGAAGCTGCTTGACCATAGCGGCAGTGATCTGTGCCATGACAGTTCCTTTCTCAGCGGAATTTACTCAGCGTCGGAGGCAGGAGCCTCAGCGGTCATCTCGGCCTCGGTGACCTGCTCCTTACCGGAGCCGGCGAGGCAGGCATCGGCCATGAGCTCGCACATGAGGGTGACAGCGGAGATGGCGTCATCATTGCAGGGGATGCCGTAGTCGACGACATCAGGATCGGAGTTGGTGTCGATCAGCGCAACGACGGGGATATGCAGGCGCTGGGCCTCCTTGATGGCGTTCTCCTCGCGCTTGGTGTCGATGACGAACAGAGCCTGGGGCAGGCCCTTCATATCGCGAGCGCCACCCAGATTGGTCTGGAGCTTGGCGAGCTCCTTACCAAGGACAGCCTGCTCCTTCTTGGGCAGAACAGCCATACGACCGTCCTCGACCATGGCCTCAAGCTCCTCCATACGGTTGATGCGGGAGCGGATGGTGACGAAGTTGGTCAGCATACCGCCGAGCCAACGCTGGTTGATGTAGGGCATGTTGGCGCGCTCGGCAGCGGTCTTGACGGCCTCCTGGGCCTGCTTCTTGGTGCCCACGAACAGGACGTTACCGGTCTTGGCAACGTTCTTGACGAACGTGTAGGCCTGGTCGGCGTCGAGAATGGTCTGCTTGAGATCGAGGATGTAGATGCCATTGCGCTCACCGAAGATGTAAGGCTTCATCTTGGGGTTCCAACGACGGGTCTGGTGACCGAAGTGGCAACCGGCCTCGAGGAGCGTGCGGACATTGATCTTGGTAGCCATGTTTACCTCCATTGGTTTGCCTCCGCGCGGGGTCAGCCTTTTACATCCACCTGGACATGAGCTACCGAAGCCCAGGCACCACGGATAAAAAGTAGCCGCGCGTGTGTAATAGAAACAGTTGCCGTGAAGCAACCCGATGAATGATAGCAGGAAGCCGCATGCATGCCAAGTAGAACACGGGAAGACGCGAGGTTTGGCGGCATCTCCACAACTTTAACCGCGTGGATGGGCTGCACAGACCTCCGCCTTCAATTTCGACGGCGTCACATGGGTGTAAAGCTGCGTGGTCGAGAGGCTCGCATGGCCCAAAAGCTCCTGAACGCTTCTCAGGTCAGCACCGCCGTCGAGCAGATCGGTCGCGAACGTATGCCGCATGGCATGGGGAGCTATATCGCGCGGCAGGCCGGCAAGACTGCACAGTTCATGAAAGCGTTTGCGCATGGAAGCCGCCGGCATGCGGCTCCCCCGCGTCGAAAGGAACAGCGCGCCGCTGCCATCATCGGAACTATCAGGGTTGTTTTGTTTTCTAAACGCGGGGCGACCATCTTGCAGGTAGAACGTTACCGCCGCCGAGGCCCGGGCGTACAGGGGTACGATGCGCTCCTTCGAGCCCTTACCGAACAGACGGACGGTGCGGGAGGAAAAATCGACCGAACCGATATCAAGGGCAGAGAGCTCGGAAATACGGGCGCCACTCGCATAGAGCAGCTCGAGCATGCAAGCGTCTCTCAACCCCGCAGGCGTTTCCCTATCGGGCGCAGCGAGTAAGGAGGACATCTGTTCATGCGACAACACATGCGGTAGCGTCTTGGGGATCTTAGGGGTGGAAAGCGATGCAAAGACATCGGAATCGATGCGGCCGTCAAGCAGAAGCCACGAATAAAAGCTGCGTAACGTCGAAAGGTAGGCAGCGAGCGTCTTGGGCAGGCAACCGCGTCGCTGAAGGTCACGAACGAATCTTCTGGCGTCTCGTAATGTGAGGCAATAGGGGTCCAGATGGGAATCGGCAAGCCAACGAATATACGCATCGAGATGCGAACGGTACGACCGAACGGTATTTTCCGATAGTGATGCAACGCTGCCGATGTAGAAGATAAAGTCCTCCATATCATGGCGCATGGCTTCGATGGCCCCCATGCGCTAGTGCGCGCAACCGAACAGATCGGAGCGAGTCGCGATATAGGCATCCAGGTCTTGCAGAGCCCGATCGGCATAAGCCTGGTAGCGGTCGCGCTTGTTGCGGCGTTTTCCATCCTCCAAAGGAGGAACGATCCCGAAGTTGACGTGCATGGGCTGATACCCGACGGTCTGGGGGTTGGTGGCATATGAGATCAACGATCCGAGAGCGCCTGTCGCCGGAAGGGAAACCCGATCAAGACCGTTCATGTCGGCAAAGGTGTTCACCGCCGCCAGCAGACCGGTTGCGACCGCCTCCATATACCCCTCGGTACCGGTTATCTGTCCGGCCAAGCGAACCGTCGTGTCGGGAACCGCAAAAGAGCCGTCCAGCACATGGGGGGCGTCGACAAACGTGTTGCGATGCATGACGCCATATCTGAAGAACTCGGCGTGTTCGAGCCCCGGGACCATGCGGAAGACGCGTTTTTGCTCACCGAAGGTAAGGTTGGTCTGAAACCCGACCAGGTTATAGGCCGTTTTTTCGGCATTTTCGGCACGTAGCTGAATAGCTGCCCACGGACGGCGCCCCGTGCGCGGATCGGTAAGGCCGACGGGCTTCATGGCCCCAAACCGAATCGCATCTTTTCCCTTGCGAGCGACCTCTTCGGCCGGCTGACAAGCCTGGAACAGATCGCCGCTTTCGAAATCTTTGAGGATAACGCGATCGGCGGACGTCAGTGCATCGATAAATGATTCGTACTCCGCCTTATCCAACGGTGCATTGAGGTAGTCGCCGGCACCCTGTTCCTCGTACCGTGACTGAGAGAAGAGAACGTCCATATCGAGTGTGGAAGCGTCGACGATGGGGGCCGCCGCATCGAAAAAGGAGAGCGAGTCGCCCCCGACGAGCCTGAGCAGCGAATCCGAGAGCGCTTGAGACGCAAGCGGTCCCGCCGCGATGACGACACGCCCATCGGGAATCGAGGTGACCTCTTCCCGAACGACCTCGATACGGGGGGACGCTTCGATCTCATCCTCGACAAGCGAAGAGAACCGATCGCGATCGACGGCAAGCGCCCCGCCCGCGGGAACAGACGCTCGTTCCGCGCAGGAAAGCAGGTGGGAACCCATCCTCCTCAACTCATTTTTCAAGAGACCGGCAGCCGAGTCATACCGCGTCGACTTAAAGGAGTTCGAACAGACCAGCTCCGCGAATCGATCGGTATGATGGGCGGGCGACATCGTATTCGGCCTCATCTCGTAGAGCCTGACGAAAACACCCCGGTCGGCAAGCTGGAGCGCGCACTCGGACCCTGCAAGGCCGCCTCCGACGACCGTCACCACTTCATTCGCCATATCGATCCTTTCAACCTATGAACGGATTCCATTCTGCCCCAAAGGCGTCTGCGCGTGAAGGACGATCTTGGTGGGAGCATAACGGCCATCAAGCATGCGTTCGCAAAGCCCATCGACCTCCATGGAGCTCATGAGCATAGATGTTTCCATGGCGGAAATCCTCAGCATGTCCTGTATTTCCTCCGCACGCATGGGGCAAGCGATCAGCGCCTGGAGCACACGGCCCGCATCGCCGGAAACAGGGGTGGAGGTCGAAAAGCCGGTTCGGTCGAATCGGAGGGTCCCGTAAATACGCGAAATGGCGATTTCGATCGATTCCTCATCCACGATACAGCATGCGCCGCAACCGATAAGATAATTCGAGCCCCTGGACTCAGGAGACAAAATGGAACCGGGAGCGACGAGCACCTCACGCCCGATCTGCATCGCCGTTTCAGCAGTGCTGAACGTACCGGAGGGCATGCCGGCCTCAGAGATGAAAAGCGCCTCGGAAAGCGCAGCGATCACCCTGTTGCGGCGAGGAAACGCGAACCTTCGCGGCGGAGCGCCCCATGGGCACAGCGAGACGACCGCCCCTCCCGACGACAGAGCGCGATCGATAAGTGCCGCGCTCGACCGCGGATAGACGACGTCGGCACCGCTTCCCAAAACGACAACGTGGCGTCCGCCTGCTCCCAACGCAGCGAGACCACCAGCGGCATCGCAGCCGCGAGCGCCTCCGGAAACCTCGACAAGACCTGATTCGGCAGCCAGTTTTCCCGCCATCTCGGCCACAGCCAACCCATAGGGAGATGCCCGACGGGCCCCGATAACGGAAATCGAGGGAAGTGAAAGGACCGTGGGGTCACCGCGCACATATAGGCGTTCGGGCGCATCGGGCAGATCGAGCAAAGAAACAGGGTACAGGCCGTCGTCCTTCGTGATCTCAATACGGTCATCTACACATCGGGACGTCATTCGCCCCTCCTTCCCCGATACAGCGCAGCCTCGAGAACATGCTGCTTGGAAACCTTGGATGACTCATCGATATCGGCAATCGTCCGGGCGATACGACATAGGCGGACGATACCCCTACCGGTCATATGCGAGCGATCGGCAAGGTTCAGGACTACATCCGAAGCAACGGAATCGAGTTCAAATGAGGCAACAGCTGAATCCAACGAACTCGAAGCCGTGGAACCCGACGCCGTCCTCCTGGCGACACGGTCCGCACGGAACCTACGGCCCACGTCGACCGTCTTCGCCAATGCTTCCGACGTAAGACCCTCCTCGCCGCGCATGAGCAGATCGGCTGCCGGTCGGGCCACGTCGATGACGATGTCGATTCGGTCAGCCAACGGACCTCGCAACTTTGCCTGGTACTTTTCGATTGACGCATCAGAGCATTTGCAGGCAACCTCACGATCCCCCAGAAAGCCGCACGGACAGGGGTTGCTGGCGGCGAGAAATTGAAACGACGAGGGGAATTCGTAAGCCCCCTCGGCCCTGACGATGCGAACGAAGCCTTGCTCCATAGGTTGACGAAGCTGCTGAAGCACCGTATTCGGAAACTCGGCAAGCTCGTCGAGGAACAGCACGCCGCCGTGGGCCAAACTGATCTCACCCGGGCGAACGGGCCTGCCTCCACCGACCAGTCCGGCAGTTGAAATGCTATGATGCGGGGCGCGAAACGGACGCTTGCCGCAAAGAAGGCCATCGAGCGGCTCCCCCGCAACCGAATGGATGCAGAGCGCCTCCTGCTGCATCTGGTCGGTGATGCTCGGAAGGATCGTGACCATCCTTTGGGCGAGCATCGATTTGCCAGACCCCGGGGAGCCGACCATCAGCATTCCCAACTCCCCTGCCGCCGCGATCGCGATCCCGCGCTTGGCCACATCTTGACCGACGACGTCGGCAAAATCGAGGGGATCGATGGGAGCAACCGAATCGGTAGGTTGTCCAGCGGTCGAATGCACCGCGTCCTCAAGCCCCAGCCTCAAGTCGCCCAAGCGCTCAACGAACCCCATCCGAAGATCGCCCAAGGGAACGCTGCCATCAGACGGTGCGCCGACAAGAACCAATCCCATATCCCGGGCGAGAATCTGATATGCAACCGAACCGATCACGGGACGCAATGATCCATCGAGGCTCAGCTCCCCTACGAGTAGGCAATCATCGATGCCCTTGAAGGGAATCTGCCCAGATGCGACAAGAATGGCAACGGCAATGGGGAAATCGAAACCAGAACCTTGCTTCGGAATATCTCCGGGAGCCAAATTGACAGTGATCGCGCGGCGGGGAACCTCGAACCCGGAACTTCTCAGAGCGCAGCGAATACGCGCACGGGCTTCCTGAAGCGCCGAATTCGCCCTTCCGATGATGCTGATACCCGGGATGCTACCCGACATAGAGATCTCGACAGTGACGGGAATGGCCTCGACGCCACGGATACAGGCCGCATGCACGGAAAACGTATCGCCCGGCATCATTCGGTCTCCCAATCGAAGGCGTCGACCAGATGCTCGATCTCGGCAAGGCAACCGCTTTTGACCGTGATGCTCACGATATCGAATCGAATTGAGTAGACGGGATACCTGTCCCTGCAATAGCATGAGGCGATATGCTTGTAGCGCTCCCGCTTCTTCCGGTCAACAGCTTCCTCGGGATAGACCTCACCGGATTCCCGGGTCGTCCGGCGTGTTTTAACCTCGATCATGACAACTTGGTCTTCCGTCATGTCATAGGCGACGATATCTGCCTCTCCAGCAGAGCAACGATAATGATGGTCAAGAATCTCAAAGCCACGATCAGCTAGATACGAGATCGCACAGAGCTCGCCGACCTCACCGAGTTCACGCGCAGAAAGTTTCTCAACAAACGAGGGCTCAAGAGACGCGGCATCGATGCCGTCACCCGATCTCTTGCCCAACTCGTCGAGGATGTTCTCAGTACCCAAAGCCTTGATGGTGCCCATGCGTGCTCCTTTCGAAACGAATTCAAAAAGAGCATGGAAGCCCGACTCCAACGAAAAACTTCAAGGGGACTTACAAGAACCTAACGTTTCAGATGTCCATAGACAAAGTCGATACCGCTATCCCAGCCGACCTGCGAACATGTACGGGAGAAATCGGTCAACTACCTAAAAAAGACGCTCGTTCTGCAGAAAATTCCCACAGAAACTCACGCGATGGAGCGGCGACAAACCGTGTTCCCTGATCGATTCGATATGTTCCGCCGATGCATACCCTTTGTTGTCGGCAAAATGATATTCCGGAAACTCTGCGTCGGCTTCGATCATCATCTCGTCACGCGTGACCTTGGCGACGATACTTGCCGCAGCGATGCAGGCGATCTTCGCATCTCCCTTCACGATATCCCGCTCATGGGGAACGGCCCCAAGTGGATTGCCGTCCATCAATACGCAATCGGGGGTCAAACCGGTATCTGCAACGGCACCGGCGACAGCCTTGCGCAAGGCTCGAGCCATACCGATCTCGTCGATCTCTGCAGGTGGAATGTGGCAGACGCCGATCGCGACAGCCGTGTCGGCGATCTCTTCAGAAAGCAGCTCCCGACGAGAGGCGGTAAGCTTCTTTGAGTCGTTGATCCCCCATACATGCGGATCATCCGGAAGGCAGACGGCGCATACCGTCAAAGGACCCGCCACAGGTCCACGGCCGACCTCGTCGACACCGACGATAACGCCCTCGCCGCCGAACTCGCGCATCGCAGCATACATGTCATCGACCCGGTCGCGCTCGGAAAGCTCCTTACGGTACCGTCGAAGCGCGCGTTCACAGGCTTTTTTGACCTGAATGCGAGGATCGTCTGAAAAGAGCTCGACCAGACGGGGAATCTCCTCGAATGTCGCACTCGAGAGCTCACCGGCGACCTGCGACGCCGAAGAAGAGCTGTTCATATTTGCCATGGAACCACTCCAGATACAAAAAGGCCGTCCCGAAGGACGGCCAGACGGTCCAAAAAGGAACGTGGGGGAAGCTTAGCGCTTCTCCGGGATACGAGCGGCCTTACCGACCTTGTCGCGGAGGTAGTACAGCTTGGCGCGACGGACGCGACCGTGACGGACGACCTCGAGCTTGCCGATCTTGGGGCTGTGCAGCGGGAACGTACGCTCGACACCGATGCCGAAGGAGATCTTGCGAACGGTGAAGGTCTCACGGGAGCCAGCGCCAGCCATACGGATGACGTCACCCTGGAAAACCTGGATACGCTCGCGGTCGCCCTCCTTGATGCGATAGTGCACCTTGACGTTGTCGCCGACGCGGACATCGGGGATGTCCTCGCGGATCTGCTGGCGCTCGATTGCGCGGATGTAATCCATTTGCATTCCTTACTCTTCTAGAGGTGCCGTACCTCCCGGCCGACACGTAGTTGAACAAACAAGCGTTAAGTATACACGTCATCGTGGAAATACAAGCAGAAAATAGGACCTCTGCAAGAATCGCAAAAAGAGGAAACCCGTGTTCCGAGCGCGGGCTTCCTCTTAAAGATCGGAATGCGAGCTGCAGGAATGTCGCAATCCGATTGCAATATAGCAAAGGCGCGACAAACGCTTCAGGCGCTCACAAAGGCATCACAGAGATTTCCAAGAGCAGAGCTTCGCACGTGCCGCCGCAAGCCGCGCGACGGGAACACGATACGGCGAACAGGAGACGTAATCGACACCGGCGACGTTGAAGAAATCGACGATCGAAGCCGGATCGCCACCATGCTCACCGCAAACGCCGAAATGCATCGCGGGATTTGCCTTGCGCCCCTTGTCCACCGCCGTCTTTACGAGTTCGAGGACGGCTCCGTCCACGCGCTCGAAAGGATTGCTCTCGAGGATCTTCTTATGCAGGTAGATAGGAAGGAACTTTGACTCGGCGTCGTCACGCGAGAACCCGAAGGTGGTCTGGGTCAAATCATTGGTCCCGAAACAGAAGAAGTCAGCATGACGAGCAATGTCATCGGCGATGAGGCATGCACGCGGAAGTTCGAGCATCGTACCGACGGGAATATCCAGCTTCACGCCGAATTCATCTGAGACCTCGGCGATAACCTGCTCGACCACCTCACGCGTCTTGGTGTGCTCCTCGGTGATCGCCACGAGCGGCACCATGATCTCAGGGCGCGGATCGAGGCCCTCATCGCGTATGAGCCTTGCTGCCGCAGAAGCGATGGCCCGAACCTGCATAAGAGGAAGGTCGGCGAAAACGACCGAGAGGCGGACGCCACGCAAACCGAGCATAGGGTTGGATTCCGACATGCCATCGATGCGGCGAAGACGCTCGCGCAGAGGGATCAGCTCCTCATCAGAAGCCCCCTCCCCCTCACGACGTGCGATATGGACCGCAAGCTCACGAGGATCGTCGAGGAATTCATGAAGCGGAGGGTCGATCAGACGGACGACGACAGGACGACCGCTCATCGTGCGGAACATCTTCAGGAAGTCTTCCGTCTGAACACGCAGGAGATCGGAAAGCGCGCGATCGCGAACCGCATCGACATCGCTCAGGATGAAATCCTGGATGATCTGCTTGCGATCGCCAAGGAACATATGCTCGGTGCGGCACAGGCCGATAGCCTCGGCACCGAAATCGAGCGCCAGCCGAGCGTCGTCAGGATTGTCGGCATTGACGCGAACATGGTAGGGCCGGCAGTCGGAATCGTCGAGACGGATATCGTCAGCCCACCCGAGAATGGTATCGAGGTCCCCGGTCAGCTCGACGGAAACAAGATCGACCGCCCCCTCGACGACGATACCCTGCGCACCGTCGATCGAAAGGATATCGCCCTCGTGGAGCACCTTGTCGGTCCCTTCGACCGTCACGGTCTTGGAGACGGCGTCGATCTTGAACGACTCGACACCGCATACACACGGCGCACCCATGCCACGGGCGATGACAGCAGCATGGCTCGTTTTACCGCCATGACTTGTCAAGATACCCTCGGCGGCGACCATGCCTTTCAGATCATCGGGATTCGTCTCCCAGCGAACGAGAATGACTTTTCTCCCCTTCGCAGCTGCAGCGACGGCATCGTCACTTGAGAACACGATCTCACCCACCGCGGCACCGGGGCTTGCATTGAGACCGCGTGCAAGGATGTCGAAGTGAGCAGAAGTATCGAACTGAGGATGTAGCAGTTGATCGAGCTGAGTGGGATCGATTCGGTCGACGGCCTCTTCCCGTGAGATCAAGCCCTCATCGACCATATCGACGGCGATCTTGCAGGCGGCCGCCGCCGTGCGCTTACCGACACGGGTCTGGAGCATCCACAGTTTGCCTTGCTCGATGGTGAACTCGATATCGCACATGTCACGAAAATGCTGCTCGAGGATCACAAATACGCGCTCAAGCTCAGCACCAGCTGCCTCGAGGCCCGGGGTACTCTTGAGATCTGCAATGGGCTCGGTGTTCCTGATACCCGCAACGACATCCTCGCCCTGTGCATTCACGAGAAAGTCGCCGTAGAACTCTTTGGAGCCGTCAGCGGGATTCCTCGTGAACGCGACACCGGTCGCGGAAGTCCCCCCTTTGTTTCCAAACACCATGGTCTGGACATTTACCGCTGTGCCCAGATCATCTGAAATGCCATGTTGCTTGCGATACAGGATGGCGCGCTCGTTCATCCAGCTTCCGAACACCGCCTGGATAGCCAAACGAAGCTGGACATCCGGATCGGTCGGGAACTCCACCGAGCCCTCGGCATTCAGGAGCTCGGGATGGGCGTCAGCCGAAACTTCGGTGCTGAAGATCTGCTTGTAGGTTGTAACGAGCCCCTTGAGGTCCTCAGCAGACAGGTCGGTATCATTACGGACACCGCAAATGAGCTTCAAGTCGTTCAGAGCATTCTCGAACAAATCTGCATCGACGCCGAGGACCACATTCGAGAACATCTGGATAAAGCGGCGGTATGAATCCCATGCGAAGCGAGGATTTTCGGTTTGAGCGATCAAGCCCAAAACCGACTCATCATTCAACCCGAGGTTCAAGACGGTATCCATCATGCCGGGCATGGAAAATGGAGCACCGGAACGGACCGAGACCAAAAGTGGGTCCTTCGAATCGCCCAAGCGCTTGCCGCAACGCTGCTCGAGATCGCGTGCCGCGCGATCGATCTCCGCCAACGTGCCTTCAGGCCAGACGTTACCGGCACCAGAATACTCGATGCAAGTTTGGCAGGTGATGGTGAAACCGCGGGGAACAGGAAGCCCTATGCGGCTCATCTCGGCAAGGTTGGCTCCTTTTCCACCGAGAACGAAATTCTCAGATGCCGATCCGTCGGTCACATCTTGCCCGTGCTCATCGGTTCCGAAACGGTAGATTCTCTTCTGATCGCTCACGATTGCCCCTTCCAGCGAGCGGATGCCCGCGCACTCGTGCGCCCGCCACTTCGGCAGGCCGTGAGGGAACTATACGGCGGGACCCATAAGCCGCCATGAAGAGCATCTGAACGTCCGTATAAGGTCGAAAAATAACGGTGAACGGTTTAGTAAATGGATACTATATGTTGAAACCAGTTATTGAATCTGCTGGTAGATAGCTATGGCTAAACGTTTTATCAATATATTATTGCAGATGTTTACTAAGCCGGGCCTAAGCGCTTCGCGCGCTCGGACGCAATGTAGTGCAAGTGCGCGACGATCTCGGAAGCAGACTCCTCGATGGATTTCGAATCGGTATGTACGATGAAGCAACCCAAACGCCTCATCAAACGAGAGGCCTCGTCCATCTCTGCCGAAACCGATGCGGGATCAGCATATGCAGCGGCAACCGAACGTGTGAAATCATCGCCCAGCCGACTCGAACGGATATCGGTGACGACGTGGACAGAAGAAAGGAGACCTACGAGCTTCGCGGGATCGACATCGAACAGCGAAGCGGGAGCCTCCATTCCCTGAGCCAAGGGAATGTTGGCGACTTTGTAGCCTTGAAACGCAAGGTACATGGAAAGTGGGGTTTTCGAGGTCCTCGAGACACCCAAGAGCACGATATCCGCTCCCGAAAGATCATCGCAGCCTCGCCCGTCATCGTGCTCGACGAAATACTCCATCGCTTCGATACGTTTGAAATAGCGCGCATCGGTCTTATGGATGGACCCCGCGATACCCGAGGGTCGCTCATCCACGAGCGCGGAAATAGCCGCTATCGCCGGTCCGATCAAGTCGATCGAGCGGATATGGAGCTGAGCCAGATACTCCATGACGCGTGCCCGCAACACCGGATCGACGATCGTGTGAAACACGACCAGCTTCCGATCGCGATCGAGGTGGGCGTCGAGATAGGAGCGGACCTGCTCGACCGAAGTGACTTTAGGTAAGCGGGAAATGCGGAACGAACCTTCATGAAACTGCCCAGCTGCTGCAAGCACCACCTCACACGCCGTGTCTCCGAGAGAGTCGGAGATGACGTGGACGATGGGCAGACCGGCAACCGGGCAGGTATCCATGCGGAACTCCTCTAATCCGAGAAGCTGTTATTTCTTACGGGCAAGCTCACCGATGTTCGCAACTCGGGAGAAGGCACCCAGGAACGTATTGAGGAGCTTGAGACGATTCTCGCGCAGCGCTTCATCCTTGTCCATAACCATAACCTCGTCGAAGAAACGGTCGATGGGCGCACGAAGTGCGGCAAGCGCGGCGAAAGCAGAGGGATAGTCCTCGGAAGTGAGCGCTGCGTCAACGGCCTTCTGAGCCTGCTCGGAAGCTTCGAGCAGGGAAAGCTCGACCTCGCCCATAATGACTCGATCGCAATCATGACCGAGCTCGGGCTGCGCGATATGGGAAGCGCGCGCATAGGCCGTCGCAAGGTTGTCGAAGGTCTCCGCGTCGTTCTTGCGTGCCTCATCGAGGGCAGCGCAACGAGCGAAGAAGACAGTCGGCGAAATGATGTTGACGGCGGATACAGCGGCTACGGTGTCGGCAGGGACCTTCTCGTCACGAGCCATGCTCACAAGGCGGCCATGGAAGAAATCACGGATCTGCTGCGCGACGTCGGCAGCATCGAACTCAATACCCTGCTCGGCATACAGTACGAGCGCGTCATCGATGAGCGGCGTCGGGTCGATATGCAGGCGATCGCGAAGGATGTTGATGATGCCGATGGCGGCACGACGAAGCGCATAGGGGTCGGACGAACCGGTCGGCGGCTCCCCGATGGCGAAGATACCGGCGATCGTATCCAGCTTGTCGGCACATGCGACGATGCAGCCTGCGGTTCCCTCGGGCAGATCGTCCCCTGCGAAGCGGGGACGGTAGTGATCCCTGATGGCATGGGCAACCTCGGGGGTCTCACCAGCTGCCTCAGCATAGTACCCGCCCATGACGCCCTGCTGGCTCGTGAACTCGACGACCGCATTGGATACGAGGTCGGCCTTGCACAGATGCGCAGCGCGGGCGGCATCGGCAGCCATCTGGGCACCATATCCGCATGCGCGGGAGATCGCGAGCGCCAGTTGCTCGATGCGCTCGGACTTGGCAAGCACGCTGCCGAGTTTTTCCTGAAAGGCGACCTTGGCAAGACGCTCACGGAACTCATCGAGGGAGATCTTGAGATCTTCCTCGTAAAAGAACTTCGCGTCATCGAGACGGGCGCGGACGACGCGCTCGTTTCCGTCGATCACGCGCTCGTCGTTATCAGGTTTGCTGTTGGAAACGACGACGAACTCACGCGTCAGTTTTCCCTTAGCATCGTAGATAGGGAAATAGCGCTGGTTCGTGAGCATCGATTCGCAGATGATCTCGTGCGGGACCTTGAGGAACTCCTCATCAAAGGTGCCCACGAGGACCGTCGGCCACTCGCACAGGTTGATGACCTCGTCGAATACCTTCTTGGGGGTGTCGACATGGCAGCCAGGACGTGCGGCCTCGACCTCGGCGATACCGTCGAGGATACGCTGACGGCGTCGTTCGGCGGAAAGCACGCCGTTGTCCTCAAGCACCTGCTCATAGACCGCGGGGTTTGCGACCACGTGATCGCCGGGACCGAGCACGCGATGCCCACGCGTGGTGTTGCCGCTCGTGACGTCAGCGAACGTCACCGGCACCACGTCCTCGCCGAGCAAGCAGCAGATCCAGCGGACGGGACGAACGAACGTCGCGTGCTCATGCCCCCAACGCTGGCTGCGGTAATTGGGCCACTGCAGGCCGGCAATCGTCTTTTCGCACAAATCGGTCAGGATCGGCGCGGCTGGACGGGAGGGCACGTTCTTCTCAGCGAAGATGTACTCGCGGCCATCGGAGTCCTCGCGACGGACGAGCTCCTCAGCCGCCACCCCGAACTTGCGGGCGAAACCCTGGGCGGCCTTCGTAGCGTTGCCGTCGGCATCGAACGCGATGGCGGCAGCCGGACCGCGCTTGACCTCATGGACCGCCTCGGTCGCGATGGCGACGTCCTTCACAAGGGCAGCCAAACGACGGGGGCTGGAGATGATACGGACCTCTCCATGGGAGAGTCCTGCATCATCCAAACCCTTTGCGATCATCGTACCGAGCTGCTTGACAGCGTTGTTCAGCGGCGCGGAGGGCATCTCCTCGGTACCGATCTCGAACAGGAAATCCTTGGTCTCTGCCATGGCGCTACGCCACCTCGCCTTCCTGGGAAGTCTCATCGTTCTTACCGGCGACCTCCGCCATATACGCCTCGCAGCACGCCTTGGCGACGGCGCGGACACGCAGGATATAGTTCGCGCGCTCGACGGCGGACAGCGCACCGCGGGCATCGAGCAAGTTAAACGCATGGCTGCACTTCATGACGCAATCATACGCAGGCAAAGGCAGCTTGCGATCGAGACACGAATGGCACTCGGCCTCATAGTCGTCGAACTTCTGGCGCATCATATCGACGTTCGCGACCTCGAAGTTGTAGGCCGAGAACTCGCGCTCGTTCTCGAGAAACACATCGCCGTAGGTCATGGGGGTGCCGTCGGGCAGGTAGCTCCAGACAAGATCGTAAACGGAGTTGACGCCCTGGGCGTACATGGCTATACGCTCGAGACCGTAGGTGATCTCGACGGGAACAGGATCGACTTCGATACCGCCTACCTGCTGGAAATACGTGAACTGGGTGACTTCCATGCCATTGAGCCAGACCTCCCAGCCAAGACCCCAGGCGCCGAGCGTCGGGCTTTCCCAGTCGTCTTCGACGAACCGCACGTCGTGGTCGTCGGGGTCGAGTCCGATGGCCGCGAGGGAGCCGAGGTAAAGCTCCTGCGCGTTGACCGGCGAGGGCTTGATGAGCACCTGGAATTGGTAATAGTGCTGCATGCGGTTGGGGTTCTCACCGTAACGGCCGTCCGCGGGACGACGGCAGGGCTGCGCATAGCAGGTACGCCACTCCGCAGGACCGAGCGAGCGCAGCGTCGTCGCGGTATGGAACGTGCCGGCACCGACCTCGGAATCGTAAGGCTGCATGATGACGCAACCCTGCTCGCCCCAGTACTGCTGGAGGCGCAAGATGATGTCTTGGAAGGAAAGCGATGAAGCGTTCATGCCTCTAATCCCCTCTGATTTAGAACAATACGGTCGATAGTTTAGCTCAAGGAACCGATACGGTTAAGCGGCCAGTAGCGGAAGAGGCCGATCGCGATCAAATCGGATTGCGGAACCGCACCGAAATACCGGGAGTCAGCGGAGTTCTCGCGGTTGTCGCCCATGACCCAAATGCAACCCTCGGGAACGGTATAGGGGTAAGACAGGGCAACGCCGGGGGCCTGGCTGTCAAGCGGGTAGGAAGCCCCCTGTGCATACGGCTCGTCCTGGACGACTCCGTCGATGATCAGTTTCCCATTCTGGAAATCGACCGTCTGGCCCGCTTGGGCGATAACGCGCTTCACGAGGATATCGTGCTCGGAGGAGGCGTCTGGATTATGGAAAACGACGATATCGCCTGTAGCAGCGTTACGGCCAAGCTCCAAGGTTACCTTCTGGGCAAGGATCTGGTCTCCGATCTCGATGGTCGATTCCATGGAACCGGTGGGGACCACAAACGGCTCGATGACGAACGTGCGGATCGCGAACGTCAAGATAAGCGCAACGACGACCACGACAACCCACTCGAGCGCATTGCGCGCAAAGGAACGTTGCGACGTGCTCATAGACACTCCTCACAGCCGTCGATCAACGATTGAGCGTAAGCCCGCTCTTCATCGGTCAAATGGGCTTGCTCGATCAGGTCGGGACGCCAACGGCAGGTACGCTCGATGGCATTCTTGCGTCGCCAAGCATCGACCTTGGCATGGTCCCCGGAAAGCAGGACATCGGGAACGGCGTTGCCGTTGAACTCAGCGGGACGAGTGTACTGAGCGTACTCGAGCAAACCGCCGTCGGAGGCGGTGGAGAACGACTCGTCGACATTGCTCATGGAGTCCCCCAGGGCGCCCGGGATCAAGCGGACGACGGCATCGGCCACGACCATAGCCGGGAGCTCGCCGCCGGTCAGAATATAGTCTCCGATCGACAGGCGGTAGTCAGCCATATCGTACGCGCGCTCGTCCATGCCCTCATACCGACCGCAAACGAACAGCAACCGTTCGCACAGCACGAGCTCTTCCGCGACATGCTGATCGAAACGTCTACCGCACGGAGTGAAAAAAACGGTCGTGGGCCGTGGGCCTTCAGACGAAATCGCCTGAACGGCCTCGGTCAGGGGTTCGACCTTCATGAGCATACCCTGGCCGCCGCCATAGGGCTCATCATCGACGGTGCGATGCCGATCATGCGTCCAATCGCGCAAGTTATAGGAATTAAAATCAAAAAGGCCCGCTTTGCGCGCACGTCCCAAAATAGACGTGGACATCACGGGCTCGAACATCTCGGGAAACACCGAGAGCGTTTCGATCAACATGAACTACTCCCGAATCAACGATGGCTCTCGATGAGACCGTCGAGGACATGAACCTCGATCGGCCCGTCTTGGGGGATGCTATCGACAACCTGCTCGATCACAGGAAGGAGCACCTCACCGTAATCGCCTTGGAGAACCCACACATCATTCGCAGGGGTTTCGAGAACCTCGAAGATATGACCGATCTCCCCGTAGCGATCGTCCAATACAGCACGACCGATTAGTTCATCGAACGCAACATCGAGCGGGCCCAGATCGAGGTCGTCGACAGCGGCGAGGATAAAACAGCCCGAAACAGCTTCTGCATCGTCGATAGAGTCGATACCGCTTAAGGAAACAAGCGCATCGTCGCCCCGAACTGAAACCGAACGCACCGTACGGAAGCGGACTCCCTTGAGCTGGGGTGGTGTCAACGCCACACGAAGACCTTCAGTCAAAAGAAAAGGAAGCCCCCGTAACGGCTGTACGAGGACCTCCCCTTTCTTTCCATGAGGTCTGACCACACGGGCGATGTTTTTATAAGAACGCATAAACGTTACCCTAAAACCTCGACCTCGATAGACGTACCCAAACGGGCAGCCAAGGCACGAGCGAGCGTTCGAATGGCCTTGATGGTGCGACCACGTCGGCCGATAACCTTGGCGACATCGTTCTCAGCAACAGAAACCTCGATCGTCGAGGCATCTTCGCCATCGATGACCTCAAGGCTCACGGCATCGGAATCGTCGACAACTGAAACGACCAGATACTCGACAAGATCGGCGATACGATCCGAAAGCACAGCCTCGTCCTCGAGCGCGGCAGCGTCAATCTCGGACACCGTCGTTACTCCTCGGCACCCTCAGCAGCCTCGGCTGCAGCCTTAGCGGCCTCAGCTTCCTTGGCAAGCTGCTTCTTGGACTTCTTCTCGGCGGTCTGGGCCTTGGGGCCCTCGGAAGCGGCCTTGACCAGAGCGGCGACAGCATCGGTGAGCTGAGCACCCTTGGACTGCCACTCGTTGATCTTCTCGATGTCCAGGTTGATGGTCTTGGGGTTGGTCATCGGGTTGTAGCGACCGACCTCCTCGATGATGCGACCATCGCGGGGGCAACGGGAATCAGCAACGACGACGCGGTAGTACGGACGCTTCTTAGCGCCGTGACGAGCAAGGCGAATCTTGACTGCCAAAGGAAACTCCTCCAACCAAGCAGCTTGAGCTGCAACTACAAACAAACGATTTGAGATGATACGCCAACGGAACGTGCAGGTGAAGTCCGTGAGCACAACTTCTTCGGTAAATCCGCAGGCAAAAACATATCTTATACAAGATTCATCGATTTGCAAGCACCGAAGCCGCCGCTCACAATCTATGCGCTATAGTGTAACTATGAGAAAAGGCGAACATACATACGATACCACCTCTGAGCTTTTCTCCCTCTTCGGTACCTGGACGGGACCCGCCATCGGCCTGATGGACCTCGATGCATTCTTTGCCAGCGTCGAGATGCTCGACCATCCGGAATGGAGGGGCAAACCGGTCATCGTGGGCGGTCCAGCCTCCAAGCGGGGCGTCGTCTCGACCGCTTCGTATGAAGCGAGGCGTTTCGGCGTGCATTCCGCCATGCCGTCCGCACAGGCGGAACGTCTCTGCCCCCAAGCGATCTGGACCTGCGGAAACTTCGACCGCTATCGCGAGATGAGTGCGCGCGTCATGGCGATACTCGCCGACGAAACACCCTTTGTCCAGCAGGTTTCCATCGACGAGGCCTTTTTTGATATAAGTCCAGGCGCATATGCAAAAGAAAACCCGGTGGCGATCGCGAAAAGAATGCAGTCACGCGTGGCGGAGCTCGGCATCAGCTGCTCCATAGGCCTCGGTGTCAACAAGACCATCGCAAAGATCGCATCGGAACGCGATAAGCCCCGCGGGCTCACCGTCGTCACGCCAGGCACGGAGCGGACCTTCCTGGCGCCGCTGCCCGTCGGGGCCATGAGCGGTATCGGCAAGGCCGCCGAAGAGCGGTTGAAACGGAATCGCATCTTCACGCTCGGCCAACTTGCCGTCGCAGACGACATGCAGCTCAGAACCGTTTTCGGCGCCAATGCCGACATGATGCGGCAACGGGCGATGGGCACCGAGAAATCATCGGTAACGCCGATCGACGCTAAAGAAGACATCAAATCGATCGGTAACGAGCGCACATTCGCCAAGGACCTGACAGACCGAGCGGACGTCGATGCCGCGCTTGCCCTGCTGGGCGAAAACGTCGGACGACGACTTCGGGCAAAGGGGCTGATCGGCACAACGGTAACGGTCAAAGTCAAATACAGCTATGGGACGGGCCGCACGATACAGCGTCAGCTTCCCCATCCAACCGACGACGAACACGTCTTCGTTCCTGCGGCAAAAGAACTCCTGGACCAGATCTGGACCGAGCAGACACATGTACGCCTGCTCGGGCTCACCATGAGCGGATTCGGTGTAGACGGAGGCATTCAGACGGATCTGTTCTGCACGGTTGACGAACGAGGAGCCGAATCAAGCGACCAGCGGAACCTGGCCGTGACCCTCGACGAAGTCCGCAAGAAATTCGGGCGATCGAGCGTGTCGTATGGGCGGGCTGCCCGTTTCGAGGACGACATCGTCCGTCACCCGAAATAAAAAAGGGAGGGTCTCCCTTCCCTTCATCGACTAGAGCAGCTCAAGCGATAGCTGAGGCGCATCGCCCCAAAGCTTCTCAAGCCGATAGAACTCACGAGCCTCGGGGATGAACACATGAACGAGGACCGAACCGTAATCCATAAGGATCCAGGAGCGTTTCTCGCGCCCCTCGATCGAGATGGGCTTCTCCCCAAAATTCTTGAGAATCTTCTCCTCGACCTCGTCGACGATAGCATCCACCAGACGGTTGTTCTGACCTGAAGCGATCACATAGTAATCGCACACATCGGACAGCTCGGTCAGGTCGAGCACGATAATATCCTCGGCCTTTTTTTCAAAAGCAGTTTGAGCAGCAGCGCGCGCAAGCGATTCAGCCGAGACCCCATTCGAGGAAAGGGATGCAGCAGAGCGGTCGACCGACGCATTAGCGGAGCGGGAATCGGCGGACTCAACGGCAACGTTGGTTTCGTCAGACATTCATGCCTCCTAAAGCAAAGCAGCGTAATGGTTATAGATCTCAACAGATTTAGGATAGAGATAGCGCCCGGTCTTGATGACGTACACAAGACCCTGGGCGAACGAATCGAAGAACAGCCGGTCGAGCGGAACCTCGCCGACTTCGGCCCGCAGCACCTCGGCGTAGTCACCGTGACGATTAGGCTCGATGCAATCCGCAATGAAAACGACCATATCGAGCGGTGTCATATCGATCGCGGCGACCGTATGACGGTCGACGGCCTGAATCGCAGCCAGTGAGATGTCCGGAAAGATCTCGTGAAGCTCTTTCGCCGCCACAGGCCCATGGAGCAGCGGCAGCGCTTCGGTGGGCGATCCGTAGACCTTGATGCCGTATCGAAGGCAACGGACGACGAGCTCGTGGTCGTCGAGCACCTTATCCCAATCGTGCACCAGCCCGGCAAAGGCCGCATCGAACAGGTCGACACCGTAGGTATGCGCGAGATCATACGATGTCTGTGCGACCCCGAGGGAATGCTGGTAGCGCCTCTCGTGATCCTTCATACGGTGACGCAGAAGCTCCCGCGCATGGGAGAGCGCCTCATACTCAGATCCGGAAAAGTATTCCTCGATATCCAACAGGACTACCCCTTTGCATCCGAACGGTACAACCCGTTCTTCTTGATGAACCCGATGACGGATTCAGACGTTAGATAACGAACGCTTTTACCCTGACGGACGCGATCGCGAACGTTGGTCGAGCTGATCGCCAGCGCAGGAATCTGGATATACCGGACATCGAACGCGATACCGGAAGCGTCCACCCGCTCGCGCGCCTGTTCGATATCATACCCCGGGCGCGTCGCGGCGATAAGCGTCGCCAAATGGGCGATGTCGCGTGCATGATGCCACGTGACGATATCGAGGATGGCATCAGCGCCGGTGATAAAGAACAGCTTCACATTAGTCGGATAGTAATCCCGAAGGATGCGAAGCGTGTCGGCCGTATAGGTGACACCCTCGCGATCGATCTCAAACCGGGAGGCGATGAACGAGGGGTTCGCCGCCGTGGCGAGAACAGTCATTGCATAGCGATCCTCGGCAGCCGTCACCTCTTTATCGAGCTTGAACGCCGGCTCCCCGGCGGGCATGAACAGCACCGTATCGAGATCGAGCGCCTCGCGCGCCTGCTCCGCCGTGACAAGATGCCCATAGTGGATGGGATCGAAGGTACCGCCCATGATTCCGAGGCGGTACTCGCGATCCGGATCCTGACCGAGCGCGGGAAGCTTTTGCGAAAAAGCGGGCATCATTCATCGCCCTCGGTGACATCCGCTTCGACAGACTCGGCGTTCGCCTGGGCGATATCCTCATCGGTGAACTCGTCATCGTCGAAGTCGTCGGCACCCTCGAAATCGAAGACGTAATCGCAGATGCGAACCTCGTCTCCCTTTCGTGCGCCCGCCTTCTCCAGAGCGTCGTCGACGCCCTGTGTAGCGAACTTATGCTGCAGGTAGACGACCGCCTCGTCGTTGCCCCAGTCGGTCTGGATGACCATGCGCTCGATGGAGCGACCGCTGACACGGAATGCATGCTCATCCTCCTGGACGACAGTGAAACGCTTCTCACGCATCTTGCGCCTGCGCTCCCACTGCTCGATATCGAACTCAGGCTCGATGGGATGGTTAGCGAGTTCGGAACGAAGCGCGGCGACCTGTTCGCCGCAAGCCAGCATGAAGGTGTTGAGCCCGGCCCCCGTGACGGCGGAAAGAGCGAAGAACATATGCCCATCATCAAGCGCCGCGCGCTTGAGCTCCTGAACGCGCTCGGTCATTCCCGAGACATCACATTTGTTGGCGACGACGATCTGGGGGCGATCTGCGAGATCGGAAGCGTAACGCTTCAGCTCTTCGTTGATCACGCGATAGTCCTCGATGGGATCGCGCTGCTCGAAGCCGCCCGTGATATCGACCACATGGATGATCAGGGCCGTGCGCTCGATATGGCGCAGGAACTGATGTCCCAGGCCCTTGCCCTCGCTCGCGCCCTCGATCAGGCCGGGAACGTCGGCAACGACATAGGAGTACTCCCCCGCGCGCACCATGCCGAGATTGGGGACCAAGGTCGTGAACGGGTAGTCGGCGATTTTGGGACGGGCTGCACTCATCCGGGCGATGAGGGAAGATTTACCGACCGAGGGAAGGCCGACCAGGGCTGCATCGGCCATAAGCTTCATCTCAAGCTCGATCCAATGTTCCTCAGCCGGTTCACCCAGCTGGGCAAACGCGGGAGCACGCCGCACGGACGTGACGAAGTGCGTATTTCCAAGGCCACCATGCCCACCGGGGGCGACGACCACGCGCTCGCCGTCGTGCGTCAAATCGGCGATATCGAACAAGGGCTCCTGGGTCTCAGGATCAAGCTCGCGGACAACGGTGCCCATCGGAACCTTCAGGATCAAGTCCTGACCGTTTTTTCCATCACGGCGCGATCCCTGCCCGTGGGTTCCGCGTTCGGCGCGAAAATGATGTTTGAAGCGATAGTCGATCAACGAGGAAAGCTGCGCATCGGCCTGAACGATGACGTCGCCGCCCTTGCCGCCATCGCCGCCATCCGGTCCACCTTTGGGGACGAAGGCCTCTCGACGAAACGACATGCAGCCCGCGCCGCCATCGCCGCCGCACACGTTGATGCGACTCATATCGGTGAACTGGGACATATGCCACCTCCAATAAAAAAAGGAGACTCCAGACACACGTCCGAGAGTCTCCCGCATATGCTCACTATGAAGGGTTTGTTACGCGTTCACGAGAGGGCGTACGCTGACCCTGTGCTTGATACCCTTGCTGTACTCGACGGTACCATCGACAAGCGCGAACAGCGTATCGTCCTTGCCACGGCCGACATTCGCACCCGGGTGGATATGCGTACCGCGCTGACGGACGAGAATCGTGCCCGTGGTGACAGTCTGGCCGGCGAAGCGCTTGCAGCCAAGGCGCTGACCGCGGGAGTCACGGCCATTACGGGAGGAACCGAGTCCTTTTTTGTGTGCCATTTAGTCTACCTACTCTTTCGTTTCGAGTGTTATCTACTCGGCGACGGGAGCCTCGGCAACAGCCTCGGCCTCTGCCTTGACGGTCTTGCGAGCGCGAGACGTAGCCTGGACCTTGACGATCTTAAGCTTGGTCAGCTGCTGACGATGACCCTTGAGACGACGATAGCGCTTACGCTTGTGGAACTTGAAGACCAGCTGCTTCTCGCCCTTGAACTGCTCGACGATCTGAGCGGTAACCTTGGCCTTGGCCAGCTTGGCGGGATCGGTGACGATCTTCTTGCCATCGTTGAGGAAGATGACCGGCAGGGTGACCTTGTCGCCCTCTTTGCCCTCGATCTTCTCGACGGTGATGACATCGTCGGTGGCGACCTTGTACTGCTTGCCGCCCGTGTTAACGATTGCGTACATGTTTACTTGCCCTTCATGCATCAGTTAGTGCAACAGCCGATTAGGATAGCAGCAGGTTTTACGCACGTCAATGTGAGAAGTGCGCGAATTCCCTGCTCATTCACAAATGCTCCGCTTATTGGCCTCGAGTCGCGGAAGTGGGTACACACGCGATCCGTCCTCGGATTCCCCAGACTGATCGGTGCGGATGACATCATACCGCTTGATGACGCGGAGGTCCTGCATACCCGTAGATACGATGGGTTCTCCATCACTATCGGAACGCGGAGCCAACAGCATGTCGACAGCGGAAAGCAGCAGCTCGGGCCTCATGGAGCCTTCGTTATCGGCATGGGTATCGAGCGTGAGCACGAACTCGGAGGGCGAAACCTCCTCGAGACGGTATCCGAGCAGCGTCCGATCAAGATCGAGATGCTTCGATTTCTTGCCGCGAAGGTAATCGATACCGTGTTGCGATCTGACGTCATCGATCGCGGCGGACAGGCGTACACGGGAAAGACCGAACGCAGGGTCGCAATGCAACTCGACTCGATATTCCAACCGGGTAAGGAAGGCGGTCAAAGCGGCGGAGCGCTGATCGATGTACCCGGCTTCCATCGGGGAAAGATCTGTCGGAGAAGAGGCGGCGAGACGCGCAAGGGCGTCCTCGACGGGAACGGGATCGGTCATGAACAGATCGAACCACTCGCAATCGGAACAGGTGCCCACCGGGAGCGCCGAGGAGAAACCCGTGCGCATATGAGGGGAAAAACCCTGCGTGACGGCATAGGGAAGTTCGGCTCGACGGACGATGCGCTCGATCGTGTGCAGGACCTCGAGATGTCCGAGATACTTCAACCGACCGCTCTTTCGATAGCGGACGCGAAGCCGGTATTGTTTCGGGTAGCGATCCGTCATGCCCTCTCCCCCTGCAAAACGTTTTGGACATGAAGCGTCGGGCAGATCCCGCAGCCCGTACACGACGCACGCGTGCAGTCAGGTGTGGTTTCGGCAGCAAGCGCTCGACGGTATTCCCGCAGGAAGAACCCTTTGCTTGCACCGGTGCTGATGTGCTCCCACGGGAGGCGCTCGTCGAGCCCGAACGGCGTGTGCACGATCTGACGAAGATCGAGACCGTGAGCATGCGCGGAGTCTTCCCAAGTCTCCAGGGAGAAATGCTCGCTCCACGCGTCGAACCGCGCACCGCGCTTCCATGCCTCGATGATGACCGGTGTCATCTCGCGACCCGTACGGGAAAGCGCCGCCTCGACCAAGGACGTCTCCGCATCGTGGTAATGGACGCGAACGGCCCGGTTCCTGACACTCGAGACCAGGAGTTTCTGGCGACGACGCACATCATCGTAGTCGAGCTGGGCACACCATTGGAACGGTGTTGACGCCTTGGGGATGAATACGGACACCGATATGGAAACGGAGATGCTCCCCCTACGCGATTTGGGAACGACGGACCGACCGAGCTCCAAAACGCGATCGGCCAGATCGGCGATTGCGACGACATCATCGTCGGTCTCGCCCGGCAAGCCCATCATGAAATAGAGCTTCATGCGGTTCCAACCTGCCTCATATGCGGCCTTGGCGGCACGGAACAGGTCGTCTTCAGTCACATTCTTGTTGATGATGTCGCGCATGCGCTGGCTTCCCGCCTCGGGAGCGAAGGTCAGGCCACCCTTCTTCTCGCCCGCGACGCTCTCGGCCATATCGACGCCGAACGAGTCGAGGCGCTGCGAGGGAATGGAAACCGAGATACCGGTATCTTTGAGCTGAAGGTTCAAACGATCGAGGATCTCACGGATGCACGAATGATCGGTCGTCGAGAGGGAGGTCAGAGAGACCTCGTCATATCCCGTACGCTTGAGGCCGTCCATAACAGCGGAGACGACTTGGTCAGCCGATCGCTCGCGCACCGGACGGTACGTGATACCGGCCTGGCAGAAACGACAGCCACGCGCGCAGCCGCGCAGGATCTCTACAGACAGACGATCATGGACCAGCTGAGCATAGGGGACGCATGATTGGGACACGGGATCGGTCGCACCGAAATCCTCGATGACGCGCCGATAGACCGTCGCGGGCGCACCGCTCCCCTCTTTGGGTACGACATACCCAGACGCCGAGCACGGCTCTTCGTGGGAAACCTCGTACAGAGAGGGAACGTACACGCCCGGAATCGAAGCCAAGGCCTGGACGATCTCCAGACGCGACGCTCCGGCATCGCGAAGGGCCCGATGCTTCTGACAGACCTCGACCAGGGACTCCTCGCCCTCGCCGATCAGCATGGCATCGAAAAAGCCGCAAAGGGGCTCAGGATTGTAGACGGACGGACCGCCCGCAACGACCAGCGGGTCCTCCTCGCTTCGGTCGGATGCGAGCAAAGGAATCCCGGCAAGGTCAAGCGCCTCGAGATAGTTGGTGGCAGCCATCTCGTGCGGGATATGGAATCCCACGATATCGAACGAAGCCACCGGCGCCGCACCTTCAAGGGAAAGGAGCGGTACATGTGCCTCGCGCATGGCGTCGGCCATGTCGACCCAGGGCACATAACCTCGTTCGCACGAGATGCCCTCTTGCTGATTCAAGATGTTGTAGAGGATAGCGATACCCTGATTGGGCAAGCCGACCTCATAGACATCTGGGTAGATCATGCAGCAGCGGTAATCCGCATCGCGCTTTGAAAGCGTGCCCCACTCGTGGTCGATATAGCGGCTCGGTTTTTCAACACGGGCAAGAAGCGGTTCGAGATCGGAAAAACGATCGGAATACGGTAGTCGCACCCATCCTCCTTAAGCGGCGAAGTTCTGAACGGTATCGGATTGCGAATCGGCCTGAGTTCCGTTGACAGCGGTGACGATGTCCTTGACGCGTCCGAATGCGGAAACGACCGCCTCGTTTGCACGGGAATAGTCGATATCGCGCTCATAGACCGCGATGAGACCGCGCCCCATTGCATAGGTCCCAGCAGCCGCGGCGCATGCCTTGACCAAAAAACCGATATGCGGCGTCTGCTTGAGCAGCAACCGGGTAATCGTACGGACGACCAGACCGGATGCCAGCACGCCAGCGACCTCATATGCGCGGTCGGTGCCGATCGGTTTACCGAAGATACCCGCAAGCTGCATGGCCATACCGACCTGTGCCATGGCCATGACGGGATAGTCGGCACCGGGGATAAACACCAGGGCCCCCGTCGCCATATTGGTGAGTGCGCAGGACGTGATAACCCGGTTGGCGGCGGCGATCCTCATGAACGGGAAATTGGCGGCAAACGCGGTGCCCTTTTCAGTGCGGTCGAGGATCCAACGGGCCAACGTCTCCAGCAGATGCACCTTGTCGGTTGCCGCGACGACGCCCAGCATCGGCGTGTCCTCGGCGGCAAACGGAACCTCGAGACCGGACTCAGCGAGCACGCAGACCGGCGCTCCTCCTATGACGATCTCGCGAACGGCACCTTCCAAGCGATCGGAACCGCAGCTCAAGACCAATGCGATGTCAGAATCGGGCTTAGGGACGACGCGCTCCCCAGAAAGCCGCTCGACACGCACGATGCCGGCGGTCGTCTGCGGCACGAACGCGTCGCGCACGGTCTCGATCAAAAAGGGAGACGCGGTATGATCGAGGTAGACCGAGACGCGAACCGGCGTCACGGCATCCTTTTTGGCGCTGGCACCGGCCTTGAAAGCCTTGCCGAGCTTGTCAACGGGAATGTTCAACGTAATCCCCCCTAGCTATGCGGCGCTCGAACGGTGCCGCCATATCGATTGCACGATACCGACCGTGGCGATCTGGACCATCATGGAAGACGAACCGAAACTGATGAACGGCAAGGGAATGCCGGTGATCGGCATGATGGCGATACACATACCGATGTTCTCGAATATCTGGAACGACCACATGGCGACGACGCCAACGCAGGAAAGCTTCATGAACAGCGAGTCGGTTTTGATGGCGACCCGGATGGTCGAGAAGATCAAGACGACATAGAGGACAAGCAGGAGCATGGAACCGGCGAAACCGAAAGTTTCCGAAAGAAGCGCGAAGACGAAATCGGTATGGGCCTCAGGCAAAAACCCTCCGGTCGACTGCGTGGCGTTGCCGATTCCCTTCCCGAAAAAGCCACCGGAACCGACGGCGATAAGGGACTGCTGCAGGTTGTAGGCGTCGTCGGAATCGGCGTTGTCGGGATCGATGAAAACCGTCAGGCGACGCAGTTGGTAGTCTTGGATCAACACATCGTGACCGAGGGCGGAATCGAGAATGGAGTTGAGCGCCAACATGGCGATAATGGCGACGACGAGCAGGGCAAGCGTCGAGAGGATCCATTCGCGTCTCGCGCCGCTCATGCAGATGACGACGGCACCTGACACCAGAACGACCAGACCGGAACCGAGATCGCCCATGATGAAGACGCATAGGAACGGAATGGCAAGCATCGCGCACAGCTTCACGTAATCGCGCAAGGTGTCGATCTTGCCGTTGTACTGTGCTCCAAGCGACGCGACGAAAAAGATCGTGAGCAGCTTGGCCAACTCCACCGGCTGGAATGTCAGACCGATCAGGGGAATCTTGACCCACCCGGTCATACCGAGGCCACCCGTATAGGAAAGACCGGGGATCTTAGGCGAGAAGATAACGATGATGTCGATCACGATCAGCGCCGTCGACATGTTCGCCAGGCCGCGAAGGTCGGTCCTCCAAATAAGGATAGCCAAAACGGTACCGATGGCGATTCCGAGCAGATGTCGCGGGAACGAAGCCTCAGAGATGCTCAGCGAGGCCGACCAGATCACGACGGCACCATAGGCGACCAGCAGGATCGTCGAGACAAACACCCCGATATTGACACGCTGTCGGAACGTACCGCGCTCACTGGACAGATGTTTGTTCACGCGATCGAGGCTGCTCTTCGAACTTTTGGAAATAAATTGGCGCAATCCCATGACGACCTCCTATCGCGATTCCCCGCCCGTGGCAGTAGAGGTATCTGGCTCGTTGTAGATGACTCCGAGAACGTTGCGGACCGCGTGCAAAGCGCTCGTGGAACCGTAACCACCGTGTTCGACCAACGCCGCGACGACGTACTTGGGCTTATCGGCGGGAGCATAGGCGCAGAACCAGCTATAGGGGTCCTCTTTGCCCTTCTCGCCCGTGCCGGTCTTGCCCTCGACCTTCACGGAAAGGTTCGTGAAGTGCGAAGCGGAGCTCGGGTCCTCATCATAGATGACCCCGCGGAGTCCGCGCTTGATCAACGCCAGATCGTCAGTCGAATTGATGTGCGCATTCAGACGCTTCTTTTTGCCCGTCGCGTTATACAGGTAGGCGTCCTTCCCGTCGCCATCGCGCGAGACAGCGGAAAGAAACACGTGGGGCGTATACTGCTTGCCGCCGTTGGCGATACCCGCATAAACCGAAGCCATCTGGATCGGCGTGACGAGGATATCGCCCTGACCGATGACGATATTGGTCATATCGCCCGCATTCCAGGCCCGTTCATCCGACGACCAGCTCTTGAAGTACGACTCTTTCCATTCCTTATCGGGAACGCGGCCGCGACTCTCGCTCGGCAGGTCGATGCCGGTCGTCTTACCGAGGCCCCATCGGCGGTACATCTCCTGCAGACCCTCGGGATGCTTCTCATCGTAGAAAAAAGCCTTACCGATATCGTAGAAAACGGGGTCGCAAGAATTGGTGATGCCGTGCTGGAGGTCCTGGGTGCCATGGCCCGAGTGCAGCCAGCAGTACTTTCCGTTCGCCTTGCCCAAACCGGTCCAGTAACCGGTGCAGACCGTGGTCTGCGTCGAAGTGTAGACGCCGTATTCGAGACCGGCGAGCGCCGAGAGCGGTTTGATCGTCGACGCGGACATATACTGGCCCGAGATAGCACGGTTGATCAACGGGTGCGTGCCGTCGTCGGCATTGAACTCGTTCCAGACATCGGTGGAGACGCCGCCGATGAAAACCGAGGGATCGAACTTGGGGGCGCTGGCCATACCCAGGACCTCGCCATTCGTGCAATCCAGGCAGATGCAGGCACCGGCATCGGCGCTATAGCCAGCGGCCTTGCCGGCATCGATGGCCGCCTGCAGGCCGTCCTCACACGCCTGCTGGATGGAAAGGTCGAGCGTCAGCTTGATATCGGAACCGGGCTTGGCGGGAACGGCACCCGCCTGGCCGACGACGTTGCCGCTCGCGTCGACGTTAACCGTCTGCTCTCCGCGGATACCCTGCAAGACGCTTTCATATTTGATCTCGACACCCGCCTGGCCGACGATATCGCCCGACTGATAGGCGATGGAAGCAGAGCCCGCGGTATCGGAACCCGATGCCTTCTGCTGTTTCTGCAGCTGATCAGCCGTGATCGTACCGGTGTAGCCCAAAACATGAGCGGCAAGCTCACCGTAGGGATACTGTCGCTCGGTGCGCTCGACGACGTACACGTCGGGAAACTCTCCGGCATGCTCCTTGATATAGGCCACGGTGGAACGGCGGACATCGGACGCAATGGTATGGAGGCTCTGGGCGCCCTCGGAGTTGTCCTGGATGTTGCGCAGCACCGCGATGTAGGGCATACCGAGGATATTCGCCAGATGGTGGACGAGCACCGTGTTGTCGGCGAGATCTCGATATGCGGCGACGGTCAAGGACGGACGGTTGGTCACCAACGCCACACCGTTGCGATCGAGGATGCGCCCGCGCGATGCCGGGGTGGTGACGGTCCTCGTCTGGTTCTGTTGGGCCTTGGACTCGTAATAGTCGGACGAGACCATCTGCATGGTCCAGAGCTTTACGGCCAGGACTGAGAAGAGGGCACCGACACCGGCGGTCAAGATCGAAAAGCGACCCTTGAAGGCGACGCCAGGCGTATTGCCCTCACCTTCAGAGGCACGCGGACGTGTACCGTTCTGCGTGTCATAGGTGAATTTCCCGGAATGTCCACGGAGGAACACGATCGCCACGACGATGGCTACCAAAAGCAAGATGCCGGCTACGACGACCACGAGCTGAGCGTTCATGTCGTAACCTCCTACTTCAGCAACTTGGAATTCGACTTGAAACGAGTACCGCCGGAACGCTTGGAAAACCCGTAGGTGGGAGCAGGGGCCCCGAACAACGCGAGGAACGGCACCGAGATGAACGCGGTGAGAACGCTCGTTGCAAGACCGTGACCGAGCAATGCGAAGAAAAGATTCGTCTGGACACCCATGGCAAACAGCGCCAGGCCGAACAGGACGTCGACGGCGAGCGAGAACACGAAAACGGTCAGAACCTGGGAGGACAGGGTGGAACCACCCTGAACCGCGGAAGAATGCACGAGCACGAATGACCCGACGGTCAAAAGAAGCGCCATGAGGCCGATAGGGGTCGATGACGTCAAGTCGAAATAGAGCCCGCAGAGAAAACCGGCGACAACCGCCTTTGATGCGTCACCTTGGAATGCGTAGATCACGGCCAATATCACCATGAAATCGAACGTACCGCCTGCCACGGAGACCTGGGAGGACAATCCAGCTTGCAGGATAAGGCAAACGATGACGAGAGCGGCTATGGATGAACCGCTCTTCTGCTGATCGCGAAATTCCATAACGCCCCCTTACTGAGATGAATCGGAATCAGACGCGTCATCGGACGAGGAGTCCGACGAACTCGAGCCGGTGTCCTGCGAACGGGACGATCCCTGCGGCGTCGAGTTCGCAGTCGAAACATCGGAATCGGACGCTTTCTGATCATCGTTGAGTGAAGTGATCACCAGCACTTCCTCGTTATTCTCCATTTGGGCTTGCGTACGCACCACGATGGTGTAATACACGGAATTGGCACTCTTGTCGACCGAGGAGACCGTCCCGAGCGGAAGCCCCTTGGGGAACACACCGCCGATGCCGGAGGTGACGATGATGTCCCCGACCTTGACATCGGAATCGGTCGTCACGTACTCGAGACGAAGGGTTCCGTCTGCCTGACCTTGCAGCATACCTTGCGCGCGCGTGTCCTGGACCATAGCGGAGATACCGGAGTTCTCGTCGGTGAGTAAACGCACGACCGAGGTGTTTCGCGATACAGAGATGATCTGCCCGACCACGCCATCGGAAGAGGTGACGGGCATGTTGATGCTCATGCCGTCAGCGGAACCCTTATCGATCGTGACAGTGCCGGTCCAAGCGTCACTGGAGGTGCCGATGATGCGAGCGGCCGTCGATTTGAGGTTGTAGGTGGAAGTCAGCCCCATGAGCTTCTCAAGGCGCTCCGCCGTCTTTTCGGCCTCGGACAGCTTAGCCACCTTGGCGGTCAGCTTGGAATTCTCTTTTTTGAGATCGTCAAGCGTCTCCTGCGACGCCGTGAGGTTGGAAAAAACGTTGCCGAGAGCATCGAAGGGCGTAGCAACGGCCGAGCCGACGAAGCGGGCAGGAGCCGTAACGGTATTGACACCGGAGCGCACCATATGGATCGGCCCTGACTCCCCCTCCCGAATGTAGAACGTGAGCAGCAGTACCGAAGCGATACAGAAAACAATCAACGGGCGCATACCCGTTGATTGCCTCTTTGTATTCAAATGAGTTGAAAAACCCTGCTTACGAGCCAAGAATCAAACAACCCCTATGCGTTGCTCTGAACAAAGCCGCCGTCGAAGGCGTTCGCCTCGAGTACGCGGGCGCAGCCGTTGACGACGTTCTCGAGTGCCGTAGGGCTGACGTTGACCGAGACACCGGTCTCGTCGCGAAGACGGACGTCGAGCCCGCGGAGCAGCGCACCGCCACCGGTGAGCAGCATGCCGTAAAACATGAGGTCGGAGGCAAGATCGGGAGGAGTGGCGTCGAGCGCGTCCTTGACGGCCTTGGTCATCTCATCGAGCGGCTTGTTGAGCGCGCGACGGATCTCCTCGCTCTCGATACGCACCGTCTTGGGCAGACCGGAAATGACATCGCGACCGTTGACGTCGACATCGAGCTCCTCTTGAAGCGGCACCGCGGAACCGACCTTTATCTTGATGTCCTCGGCCGTGCGCTCGCCGATCGAAAGGTTGTACGTGTCGCGCACATGCGTCAGGATGGCGCGATCGAACTCATCGCCGGCGATGCGGATGGACTGCGAGACGACGATCCCGCCCATGGAGATGACAGCGACCTCGGTCGTGCCGCCACCGATATCGATGACCATGGAGCACGTCGGCTCCTCAACGGGAAGGTCGGCACCGATAGCGGCAGCCATGGGTTCCTCGATGAGGTACGCCTGACGGGCGCCGGCTGAAATGGTTGCCTCGAACACAGCGCGCTTCTCGACCGATGTGACGCCGGAGGGAACGCAGACGACGACGCGAGGGCGCGGCGTCCACGGATAGCGCTTATCGGAAGCCTTGTCGATGAAATAGCGAAGCATCGCCTCGGTCACGTCGAAATCGGCGATGACGCCATCTTTAAGGGGCCTGATCGCAACGATGTTGCCCGGAGTACGGCCGAGCATGCGCTTGGCCTCGATACCGACCGCGAGGATGCGCTCGTCGTTTTTATCGATCGCGACCACAGAGGGCTCGCGGATCACGATACCCTTGCCGCGAACGGAAACCAGCGTGTTCGCGGTTCCCAGGTCGATAGCCAGGTCGCCCCCGTACTGACCGAAGAACATGTCCATTAAAGAAAACAAAGCAGCTCCTGATGTGCTCAATCAAACGATATAGGCTCGTAGGCCTGAACGTAGTGTACCCCATACCCCGAAAGCGCGACATGCATGCCGGCAGGGTATGGGGAAACATCATAAGGCGTTAGTTGGACGAATCAGAGGAACCGAAATCTACATCGATGGAGGAAACGGCCCAGCCGATGCGCGTGTCGCTTCGAACGAACTTGATCTCGTATTCCTGCGTGCCGCCCTTGCTCAGGGAAACGGAGACCTTGGCAGTCGATTCCGTCATAGACGAGTCCATGCCCTCGATCGTGGGGGTGGCATCGGAGGGAATGGAGGAGACGATCAACGACTTCTGCTGCTCCGTCAGGCTGGATGCAAGGTAAGACTCGGCCTTATCCGTCTCGCCATCGGTGACGGCGTTGAACAGATCGGTGACGACCGTCTCCTGCGAAGGATAGCCCATGCCGCGCGTATAGCAGTAGCCGAGCGCGCCGCCCGCGATCAACAGGATGATCAGCAATACGATGAAGACCTTCAGACCTGTATGGCGGTGGTGACGACGGACCTTTGCCTGCGCGCGATCCTGTTGCACCATCTCGTCCTCAGTGAGCGAGAAAAAGCCGGTATCCGAAGGATCGGGCATGAATTGACCGGATTTGCCCATGGGGTCGAGCGGATCGACTGCAGGCTGGCTGGCAGCGGTGATCGACGTGTCGACCGCAGCAGACATGGCCGTCTGCGCCGCGGCGGCGTCAAGCTGGTCTTGGACGCGCGCAAGGTCATCGGCCTGCTCGGGCGTGAGTTGATAGATACCATCAGCCGTGGCACGGTTGAAGGCGTCGCGGGCGTCGGTGGCGCGACCGGCTGCCGCAAGGGCCTGCCCCAGCCCGGCATTGATGGCACGCGTATCATCGCGCGGCGTAGCGAAATCGAGTGCCGTGCGATACGACTCGATGGCGTCCTGAGGACGACCGAGCTTCACAAAGCATTCGGCAAGCTGGGACAGCGCACCGGCCGGAGCAGGGTTGGCTCCATCGATTGCGGCCTGGCGGAATGCCGTACCGGCTTCGGAAACCTGATTGTTCGCAAGCAGCGCCTTGCCCAAGCCGAGATAAGCCTTGTAGGGCGTGGCATAAGTGGAATCCTGCGTGGCAGAGGAGAAGGCGCCGATGGCACCCTGGAGATCCCCGGCAGCAGCGAGAGCTTTGCCTTCGTTTGTGAGAAGAGCACCGACCTTGCCGTAAGACTGATCATTGAGCGCCTGGGAATACGCCGCAGCCGCGTCACGGAACATGCCGAGATGCATGAGCGAGTTACCGCGGAGATGGTCGGCTTCGCCGCAGACCTCCGAGGGATCCTTAGCAGCTGAGAACATCTGCGCCGCAGCGGAATAATCACCGGCGCGATATGCCGCGCGTGCCTGATCGAGAAGCTGAGAATTCATAACGTCACCCTATTCGTGAATGATCTCGACGTGAACGATCTCATCGCCGGCACGAAGCTGCTTGATGACATCGAGGCCCTCGACCGTATTCCCGAAGACAGTGTAACCGGAATCGAGATTGTGCTGAGGACCGAGACAGAAGTAGAACTGGGAACCTGCAGAGTCAGGGTCCATGGAGCGCGCCATGGCAAGCGCGCCATCGACATGGCTGTTGTTGGGGTTCGTGGCGAACTCGCCCTTGATGCAGTACCCGGGACCGCCGGTTCCCGGCATACCATCGGGACCCTCGAGTCCCGCAGCGACGTCGGATCCCGACATATCGCGCGTGTTGGGGTCTCCGCCCTGAATCACGAAACCCGGCACGTAACGATGGAACTTCAAACCGTCGTAGAACCCCATCGTGGAAAGCTCGCAGAAATTGGCGACGTGAATGGGAGCTCCCTCGCCGTCAAAGACGACCCTGATCGTGCCCTTAGACGTCTCGATGACGGCGGCCTCGTCCCCTTTAAGCTGGTACTCAGGGGTATAGAGTTCCTTTTTGAAACCGAACACGGGCATCCTCCCTTGTTGTTTTATTGCTCAAGCTCATAGATTTTACCAATAACCAAGGAAGTTCACGAATTCGGCACGCTACAAGCTGAGCTTACGAGGCATATACGACGACAGATGGGATTTGAATTGCTGACGAGCCGTATCGCCCGCTTTTTGCATGGGAAGCAGGATATCCGACTGATGCGCCGCGACGCTCTCGCCTTGAGGGACCGCAAGCGAGACGTCCCAGCTCGAGCAGATGGCGTCCACCCGGTCGTACATCCACTGGGCAAGCGATTTGAGATGATCGGCCTGCTCGACGTAACCGGAGTCCTCTTTGAAAGAGAGCGCATCGATGTCGTCCATGGTCTTCTTGATGCGATCGCGCAGAGCATAGGCGGACTTCGAGCTTTCCTGACGCGTCTCGAGTGAAGACGCGAGATAGGACCCGTTGAAGGAGGTGATGACTTCGCCGATCTCGGAGTCGTCACTATACGAGACGATCTCGTCGTAAAGATTGGAAAGCTTATCGTAGGCCGAATCACCATCGAGCTCGGTATCATCGGTGGACGATGCCGAACCCGCCGCGTCCGATGCGGAATCAGCATCCGCGGAGGAGCCACCGTCTTGATCCTCGCCGATCTGACGCGTCGGGAACATGTCCTTGGCGGCCGCACCGAACTCTCGATAGAAACCGGGCATCACGCCGAAGGGGTCGTACGTCACGAAACCGTAGACGCCACCGCAGACTAAGAGCAGCGCGATGACGGCAACGAGCGGCTTGGGCACCCGGTGCTTGTGCTTGTGGTAGGGATCTTCGTCCTCGTGCACGCGCTTCGGCTTCGCGCTCTTGCGGGGCTCACCGACAGCCATGTCGTCAAGCGCGGGCAAAACGGTGGTCGCCGCCGGATCGGCCGCATCCGAAAGGATCGCGTCGGCGTTTGCGATCTCACGAACGGAATCGGCATCGATCTGACGTTGGGAAAGCCGGGGGAAACTCGCTGTACGACCGGCCGCCAGATCGGAAGCCGCAGCATCGCTCGAAAGGATGCCCGGAGCGGGCCTGCCGCATTTAGGGCAAGTGCGGTCATGGGGGGAAAGGCGCGCGCCGCAGCCGTCGCAGAAGATGAACTCAGTATGCCTGGGAGAATCCTCGGAACCCAGGTATGTTCCGCAATGGGGACATGTCGAGGACCCGTCTTCGATCTTCTTCAAGCAATGGGGGCAGATCACAAAAGCCTCTTTCAACAACCGGCGAAGCAAAGGATTGGATTCAAAACATACGGCAACGCCACCGCGTATGCAAGCTCAGGCACATCAAGCGCGGCCGTCGGTACCGCCATTCGACCGCCGACGTCCTGACGCAGGGCGAGCGGGCATCGATACACGTATACCTTGGGCAGATTTGACGACCCTCCGTGCACGTTTTGGAAGCGCTTCCTGCGCGTGCGCCTCAGCGGCTTTGGCATCACGGGACGCCTTCATGCGCGAAAGATCTCCTCCGACCTTTGCAGCAAACCGCTGGGCAGAGGAGCCCGTCGCCGTGACCTTCGACCCGGAGCGGCCGATACGGACGCGCACCCCCCTGCCGAAGCCGGTCGCCCGACGCGACGTCTTGAGATCCTTGTGCTCGAGCACGCGGGCAAGGTTGAAAAAGACCATCAACGCGATGAAGACGAAAAGAATAAGCAAGATAGAGACCGGAAGCGGCAGGGCGGAGATCGAGAAGAGCTTGGGGAACCCGATCACACCGACGCACAGCCCGATCACGACGAATGCGAACAAGACGACGCGAAGGGGCGTCCACGGTTGCGAGATACGCCAGATAAGACCTGCGCAGACGGCGCAGGACGTGATAAGGCTCATAGTGGACAGCGACATCTCGTCGAAGCCGAACAGCCGCGCGGCGACGATGTTGAAGCAGGCGGCGAGCACGACGGCTATGGACGCGGGCAGCGCCTTCTTCAAGACGTTGGAAAGGAACGAGCCCTTCACACGAGCCTTATTAGGTTCGAGACCGAGCACGAAGCCCGGAACCCCGATACAGAAGAAATTGATCAACGTCATCTGGATGGGTTGGAACGGATAGGGCGGAAGGGCGATGCAGATCGCCGCAAGCCCCATGGAAAACAGCGTCTTCGTGAGGAACAACGCAGCGGAACGCTGCAGGTTGTTGATGGAGCGCCGGCCCTCGGCGACGACAGCGGGCATTGAAGCGAAATCATTGTCGACCAAAACGATCTCGGCGACATTGCGGGCGGCATCGGACCCCGCCGCCATGGCGATGGAGCAGTCCGCTGCCTTGAGGGCGAGAACGTCGTTGACGCCGTCACCGGTCATGGCGACGGTATGCTCGCGGCGCTTGAGGGCCTCGACCAGCTCGCGCTTCTGCTGCGGCGTCACGCGCCCGAACACATGGTAACGATCGACGGCGGCGTCTATCTTGGCCGACGTGTCCAGCTTCGTGGCATCGATGTAGGCGTCGGCACCGGGGATGCCGACCACGCGCGCAATCGACGAGACCGTACGGGGATCGTCACCCGAGATGACATTCAACGTCACGCCCTGCTCGTTGAAGTACCCGATGGTCTCGGCGGCAGACGACCTGATCTCGTCGCGGATGGTGACGAACCCGATGGGGCGCGCCTCCCCCACCATGTCTCCCTGGGGGGTGAAACCCTCGACGTGGGCGACGACGAGCACGCGGCACGTGTCGGCAAGATGGGAGACGCGGTCCTCGACCAATGAGAACTCATGCTCGGAAAGCACGAACTGAGCAGCCCCCATCACGAAAGAACCCTCGGCGAACGTCGCCCCGGACCATTTCTTGGACGAGGAGAACGGGATGACCGCATGAGGCTCGGAGATCGGCACGAGGTGCGACGAATAATGGGAGACGAGCGCGGCGCACGTCTCGTTCGCATCGGCGGACGTCGCACGAGCGATATTGGCCAGGGCGAAGTCGACCGCGGCGACATCCTCGGGCAGCCCTTCGACTTGCTCGCCCGTCCCCTCGCCATCGACTGCGAGCGGATACACGCCCTCGACCTCCATACGGCCAGACGTGATGGTACCGGTCTTATCGAGGCACAGCACATCGACGCGCGCGAGCGTCTCGATGCAATAGAGCTGCTGGGCCAAGACGTTTCGTCGGGCAAGTCGGATGGTGGCTATCGCCAGCACCGAGGACGTGAGCAGCACGAGCCCCTGAGGAATCATACCGAGCAGCGCCCCGACGGTGCTCAGCAGCACGGCGCAGAGGCGTGCGTTGCGCTGAAGGAGCCCGAAGAACACCCAGAAAAGAAAGCTCGTGCCCGATGGATCAGCAGACAGGTAGAGATCGTGGGCGCTGGAATAGAACAAGGCCAGCCCCAGCGGGATCATAAGGATACTCGAGAACCGGACGATCGTGTTCAACGAGTTCATGATCTCCGAGTTGACCTTTTTGACGTACTTGGCCTCGTTGTTGATCTTCGCGACGTAATTGTCGGCACCGACATGCACCACCTGGGCACGGATAAGGCCCGAGTCGATGAAACTACCGCTCATGAGCTCGCTGCCGACAGTCTTCTTGAGCAGGTCGCTCTCGCCCGTCAGCAGGCTCTCGTTCACCTGGGCCTCACCGCTCACCACGACTGCGTCGGCGGGAATCTGGTCACCGCGCCCGAGCTTGATGATGTCGTCGACCACGATCTGGTCGAGATCGAGCTCGACCTCGACGCCATCGCGGATGCAAACGGCCTTCTTGCTCGCCAACAGCGTCAGCTTGTCGACCATACGCTTCGAACGGAGGGACTGGACGACACCGATGCCCGTGTTCAGGAAAACGATGAACAGAAACGTCAGGTTCTTCCACGATCCCGTAATGGCCACGAGGATCGCGAGCACGAAATTCGCAAGGTTGAAGATCGTGCAGAGGTTCTCCAAGATAAGCTCGCGCACCGATTTGGTCTTGAGCTCCATGTTGACGTTCACCTTACCGGCGGCAATGCGTTCCTCGACCTGAGATGCGGTAAGACCTGTCTCAACGGAAATCTGGCTCATGGAACTCCCTCGGCCCGATACAGAGAAGCCGTCCGTGCCAAATTGACGCGAACGGCGAAAACTCAACTGGTGCCCCATGTAGGATTCGAACCAACGACCTTCTGCTCCGGAGGCAGACGCTCTAATCCCCTGAGCTAATGGGGCACGGCATCGAGCATTATACCCAAAGCTCGCCAGAGATACAAAAGCCAAAAAATGAACGCTTTGGCTAACTAAAGAATCAGCCGATGGTATAGACTTCTATCACTTATAGGCTAGAGATCCGACAACCGTGAAGAGGCACCCGCATGATAGCGATTTTGAATAAATCGGCATCCGACGAATCGGTCAGCCGCATCGCCGAATGGATCGAGAAGAAGGGCCTGCAGACCCACATCTCCCGCGGCGAGAACGAGATCATCATCGGCCTCGTGGGCGACACCACGAGAATCGACCCGTTTTTGCTGGAAAGCATGGACGTGGTCGAGCGCGTGCAACGCGTCTCCGAGCCCTTTAAAAAAGCGAATCGGAAATTCCACCCCCAGGATTCCGTCATCGATTGCGGGCACGGCGTGAAGATCGGCGGCGGCAACTTCCAGGTCATCGCCGGGCCCTGCTCGGTGGAGGGCGAGAACCTGATCAAGATCGCCCGCCGCGTGAAGAACGCCGGCGCGACCATGCTGCGCGGCGGCGCCTACAAGCCCCGTACATCGCCCTACGCCTACCAGGGAATGGGCCCGGCCGGCCTGGACCTCTTGTGCGAGGCCCGCGACGAGCTCGATATGCCCATCGTCACCGAGATCATGGACCCGCGCGACGTGCAGATCTTCCTGGACAAGAAGATCGAGGTCATGCAGATCGGGGCCCGCAACGCGCAGAACTTCCCCCTCCTGAAAGAGGTGGGAAAGACGAAGACCCCCGTCCTGTTGAAACGCGGCATGTCGGGCACCATCGATGAGCTGCTCATGGCCGCCGAATACATCATGAGCGAGGGCAACGACAACGTGATCCTCTGCGAGCGCGGCATCAGGACCTTCGAGACACGCACGCGCAACACCTTCGATCTCAACGCCGTACCCGTCCTGCACCACCTGTCGCACCTCCCCGTTGTCGCCGACCCCAGCCATGCCACCGGCTACACGCGTTACGTCGAGCCGATGTCGCTCGCGGCCACCGCGGCCGGCGCCGACGGACTCGAGATCGAGGTCCACGACAACCCCAGCCAGGCATGGTCCGACGGCGCCCAGGCGCTCACGCCCGACCAGTTCGAAAAGACGATGGAACGTATCCGGGCCATCCGCTCGGTTATCGAGCCGGACGCAAGCGAGGCGCGATAACCCATATGGAACCTGCAGTGCAGCCGACAAGAGTCGGCATCGTCGGCCTCGGGCTGATCGGCGGCAGCTTTGCGCGCGCCTACCATGCAGCGGGCGTTGAGGTATATGCGTTCGACACCGACCCCGACACACTCGACGCCGCCAAGGTCGATGTCGTTTCGGGCGACCTCGACGACAGCATCATCCCCACCTGCGAACTCATCGTGCTGGCGACGTATCCGTCCGCATGCATCGATTGGCTTGCGCAGCATGCGGGCACCCTGGGCGCCGCAAGCGACCAACGTGAGATGACCGGCCCCGTCGTCATCGATACCGGCGGAGTAAAGCAGGCGATCTGCGAAGCCGTCTTCCCCATCGCGGAGAAATACGGTTTCTATTTCGTGGGCGCGCACCCCATGGCGGGAACCCAGTTCTCCGGATACGCGCACTCCAAGGCCAACCTCTTCGAAGGCGCCCCGCTCGTCCTCGTACCGCCTCTCATGAGCGATACCGAGAAGCTGGAGATCCTCGGTAGGATCCGCGAATGCGTAAGGCCCCTCGGCTTCACCAAGTTCACGGTCACCACGCCAGAGGAGCACGACCGCGTTATCGCATTCACCAGCCAGCTCGCCCATGTCGTCTCGAACGCCTACGTGAAGAGCCCGACCGCGCAGCAGCATCGCGGCTTCTCGGCGGGAAGTTATCGCGATCTGACCCGCGTGGCGCACCTGAACCCGGGCATGTGGAGCGAGCTGATGATGGACGATGCTGACGCCCTCTCATTCGAGATCGACCACATCGTCGGCGCGCTCACGGCATACAGCGACGCCTTGAAAGAGCGGGATGCCAACAGGCTCGAAGAGCTCCTCGCCGAGGGTGATCGCATCAAGCGGGCACTGGATGACGCAGCGACAAACGAGTGAGACAGGCAAACAGATCGGAAGCAGACATGGAATACAACATCGATGTCAGGACGGGACGGCCCTATACCGTTCATGTCGGCACGTTTTTGCTTGAGAAAACCGGCGAGATCGCGAGGGCGGCAACCGGTGGGACAAAGGCCGTCATCGTAACCGACACGAATGTCGGACCGCTTTACGCTGCCCCCGTCGAGCAGAGCCTCAGCAGCGCTGGATACACGGTCAGCACCTTCACGTTCAAGGCGGGAGAGGCGAGCAAGCGCATCTCGACCCTCTCCGACATCTTGGAGTTCATGGCCGGACACGAACTCGATCGCAACGATATCGTCGTCGCACTCGGCGGTGGCGTCGTGGGGGACGTAGCCGGCTTCGCCGCCGCGGCGTACATGCGCGGATGCCGGTTCGTCCAGGTCCCCACGAGCCTGCTCGCCATGGTCGATTCGTCCGTAGGCGGCAAAACCGCCGTCGATCTGGAAGCCGGCAAGAACCTGGCCGGCGCCTTCTGGCAGCCCAGCGCCGTCATCGCCGACATCGGATGCCTCGCCACCTTGACCACCGAGCAGTTCGCCGACGGATGCGGCGAAGTCATCAAGCACGGCGTCATCGCCGATGCCGAGCTGTTCGGCGAACTAGAGAAAACGCCCCTGACCCTTGAGCTGCTCATGCACGATACGGCACGCGTCGCGCTTCTCGTGGCACGCAACGTCGACATCAAACGCGCGGTGGTGGAAGCTGACGAGCGCGAATCCAACCAGCGCAAACTGTTGAACTTCGGACACAGCATCGGTCACGCCGTCGAGGCCTGCGAGCAATTCAAGCTCGGACACGGCAACTGCGTCTCGATCGGCATGGTGGCGATCGCGCGAGCCATGGCCTCCTTGGGCGTTTGCGAAGAGTCCGTTCCCGACCGGATCGAGCGGCTCGCCGAGCGCCACGGTCTGACAACAGCATGTCGATTTTCCGTCGACGAGGTGTACGTTGAAGCCCTACACGACAAGAAGCGTCACGGCGACACGATCGACCTCGTGCTCCCCCATGCCATCGGAGCCTGTTCGATCGACACCGTCGACCTCGCGACATTCAAACAGATCATGCAAGCGGGAATCAGGTAGAAAGGAACGCGGCATGCTCGCTCATCTCAAACCGGGACGCCTCCACGGGACCGTTCCAGCAATCGCCTCCAAATCGATGGCACATCGGCTCATCATCGCCGCTGCTCTCGCCAACGGGGAGACGCATGTCGTCTGCAACACGACATGCGCGGACATCGACGCCACCGTGCGCTGCCTTGAAGCGCTCGGGTCCCGCATCGAGATCGTCGAAGACGGTTTCAACGTCCACCCCACGATGAAGAGCTCGGAGTTCGGGTTGTTGCGGGCGCTGGCGGGCGGAACGCTCGACTGCGGCGAGAGCGGGTCGACGCTGCGCTTCATGCTTCCCATCGCCTGTGCTCTCGGAGCGGATGCGACGTTTGTCGGCACGGGGCGCCTGGGGGCGAGGCCCCTTTCCCCACTCTCAGACGAGCTCATCGCCGCAGGCGCGGAGCTCGACGGACTCGGCTCGTTCCCCCTCAAGACGCACGGGCGCATACGACCGGGAACGTTCAAACTCCCCGGAAACGTGAGCTCCCAATACATCTCGGGCTTACTTCTCGCGGCACCGCTGCTGGGATCACCCAGTACCATCGAGGTCAGCGGATCAATCGAGAGCCGTCCCTATATCAACCTCACCATCCAAGCGCTCAAGGCATTCGGCGTCGACATCAACGTCGAGCGTATCGCTCCTCATGACGGAAGGCCCGAGTTGACCCGATTCACGAACGACGGCGACGGATACCGCACACCGGGCGAGGTCTCGGTCGAGGGCGACTGGTCGAACGCTGCCTTTTGGCTCTGCGCCGGTGCGCTCGGCGACGACCCCATCACCGTCGACGGCGTCTCGCTCTCGTCGGCCCAAGGCGACCGAAACATCCTTGCCGCCCTTTCCCGATTCGGAGCCCGCATCGTGCGCTCGACGAACGCGGCGACCGTACAGCCAGACAAACTGAATGGCTTCGAGATGAGCGCTCAGGATATCCCCGACCTGGTCCCCGTGATGTCGGCCGTAGCGGCGTTCGCCATCGGCGATACGGTCATCAAAGATTGCGCGCGGCTGCGCATCAAGGAGTCGGATCGACTCGAGACGACCTCTCGGGAGCTCAGGAATCTCGGCGCCGAAGTCGAGATCAAGGGTGACACCCTCATCATCCACGGTCGCCTCGCGCTTTCCGGGGGAAGGGTCTCATCCCATAACGACCACCGTATCGCCATGATGGCCGCGATCGCCGCCACGCGTTGCACCGGCGACGTCTGGATCTCGGGAGCCGAAGCCGTCAACAAGTCCTACCCGGCGTTCTTCGAGCATTTCCGCATGTTGGGTGGCAATGTCGAGCTGATGGAGGAATAGATGGCATCGATATACGGAAACGTCCTGCATCTCAGCATCTTCGGTCAATCGCACTCCTCTGCCATCGGATGCTCACTTGACGGCATCCCGGCAGGTATACCCATCGACGAGGAGCGCTTGCAGTCCTTCCTCGATCGACGCGCTCCCGGCAACGACGAAACAGCAACCAAACGCAAGGAAGCAGACCGCGCGCATATCATCGCGGGCATCGTCGATGGGCACACCTGCGGCGCCCCTATCGCCGGAATCATCGAGAACACCAATACGCGCTCAAAGGACTATTCGAACCTCAGGCGTACCCCGCGTCCGGGCCATGCCGATTTCCCGGCACGCGTGAAGTATCGAAACGAGCACGACGTAGCTGGTGGAGGTCACTTCTCGGGTCGTTTGACGGCCCCGCTGTGCATAGCCGGCGGTATCGCGCTTCAGACACTCGAGACGATGGGCATCCGCATCTTCGCCCACATCTCGCAGGTCGGAAACATCTCCGATCTACCGCTCGATGAGTCGACCTATCGCGAGGAGGACCGCAAGGCGGTGCTCAGTCATTCGCTGCCCTGCATCGACGAGGACGCCGCCGTTCGTATGCGGACTGAGATCCTAGCCGCCCGCGACGATCTCGATTCCGTGGGCGGAATCGTCGAATGCGGCATCTACGGACTTGAAGCCGGCATCGGCGACCCCATGTTCGACGGGCTCGAGAACCGCATCGCACGCATCGCCTTCGGCATCCCTGCCGTCAAGGGCGTGGAATTCGGAGCCGGCTTTGCCGTGGCTGCCATGCGCGGGTCGGAGAACAACGACGCCTACCGCATGACGGAAAACGGCGGGGTCACGACGACGACCAACAACGCCGGCGGCATACTCGGGGGCATATCGACGGGTCAGCCGATTATCTGGCGCATGGCTCTCAAGCCGACACCGAGCATCGGAAAAGAGCAGGACAGCGTGAACCTCGACGAGCACGTCAACGACACCCTCGTCATCAAGGGCCGCCACGATCCCTGCATCGTGCCCCGCGCCGTACCGGTGGCGGAAGCCGCGGCAGCGCTCGCCGTGCTCGACGCACTGCTTGAAGACGGCTCGTTCAAGCCTCGTGACGATAACTAAAACTAGGGAACCATATGGACCTCAACGAAGTCAGAAAACGAATCGATACCATCGACGATCAACTCGTCGCGCTGTTGGAGGAGCGTATCGAGATCGCCCGCGACGTGGCGAAAGCGAAAATCGAGATGGGCAAAGCCGTCTACGACCCGGCACGCGAGCGCGCTAAGCTCCTCGATGTCTCAAGCAAGGTTCCCGAAGAGCACAAAGACCAGATCATCTCGCTGTTCTCGCTCATCATGAGTATGAACAAGGCAGAACAACAAAAGCTGGTGAGCGCCAATGAGGGCCATAGCCATTCCCAGGCAGCTCACAAGGCGTACCTTCCCATCGACCATCCCTTCCCTTCGACGGCAACGGTAGCCTGTCAGGGAGTAGAGGGGGCCTACAGCCAGATCGCCGCATCGAAGCTCTTCAAGGTGCCGGGCATATCGTTCTTCGAATCGTTCGACGGCGTATTCCGTGCCGTCCGAGACGGCTTCTGCGAATACGGCGTGCTCCCCATCGAGAACTCGACCGCGGGATCCGTCAACGCCGTCTACGACCTGCTCGCCGCCTACAAATTCTCGATCGTGCGCAGTCTACGCCTGAAGATCGACCATAACTTGCTCGCAAAACCGGGGACGAGCATCGCCGATGTCCAGGAGGTCTTCTCGCATGAACAGGCGATCAGCCAGTGCGCAGGTTATCTCGATCGGCTCGGCGTCAAGGCGACCGTATGCGAGAACACCGCGATGGCAGCCAAGCTGGTGCACGAGAGCCCACGCACCGATGTGGCGGCCCTCTCCTCCCGCAGCTGCGCTTCACTCTACGGGCTCGATGTACTCGACGAGGACGTTCAGGACAACAAAAACAACTATACGCGATTCGTCGTCATCTCCGCGAAGCCGCAGATCTTCCCCGGAGCCACGAGAACCTCGCTCATGCTCACGACGTCAAACGACCCGGGTTCCCTCTACCGCGTGCTCGAGCACATCTATGCACTCGGTATTAACCTGGTAAAGCTCGAAAGCCGCCCGATTCCCGGACGCGATTCGGAATTCATCTTCTACTTCGATCTGGACTGCCCCGTCGGCTCAACGTCCCTCGATCTGCTCCTTGACTCTCTGGATAGCGTCTGCGAACGGTTCACTTATTTCGGCAGTTACACGGAGGTTCTATAATGGCACAGCGTCCCTATGGCGTTTTGGGGCGTGTTCTCGGACACAGCTACACGCCGACCATCTATCGGGAGCTCGACGGCATGGACTACCGCCGCTTCGAACGCGAGCCCGACCAAATCCAAGCGTTCCTGTCGGGAGACGAATGGGAGGGCGTGAACGTTACGATCCCCTACAAGCGTACCGTGATGGCATACCTTGACGAGCTCTCGCCCCTTGCAAAGCGCATGGGAAACGTGAACACGATCACACGCCTGCCCGATGGCCGACTCCGGGGAGACAACACCGACTACTACGGCTTCAAATGCCTGGTCGAAGAGCTGAACGTTGACGTCTCGGGAAAGAAAGCGCTCGTCTTCGGTGGACACGGCGGTGCCGGAACGACGGCATGCATGGTTCTCCAGGATATGGGGGCGACCGTCGTACCCGTCAGTCGAAAGCTCGAGGTCACCTACGATAACCTCGGCACCCACAAGGATGCCGCCATCGCCGTCAACTGCACACCGGTCGGCATGTTCCCCCATTGCCCCGACAAACCCTGCGATCTAGACGAGCTCACTGAGCTCGAAGCCATCATCGATGCCGTCTATAACCCGGCACGCACCGGCCTCATGCTCGAGGCGGAGCGCCGTGGCATCCCTCATATCAGCGGTCTCCTCATGCTCGTAGCGCAAGCAGCCCAAGCGGTGGAGCGCTACACGGGTCATGCGATCTCGCTCGACCGTATCCGAGACGTGACAAGCAAGCTCACGAACACCGAGCAGAACATCGCACTCATCGGCATGCCCGGGTCCGGGAAGACCCGCGTAGGCCAAAACCTGGCGAAGATGCTCGGCCGCGATCACATCGATATCGATGCCGAACTCGAGCGTCGACTCGGATGCACATGTTCAGATTTCATCAACAAGTATGGTGAGGCGCCATTCAGGAAGCGGGAAACCGAGACCCTGGCCGATATCGCCTCACGCTCTGGGCTCGTCCTATCCACCGGGGGCGGCGTGGTCACGCAGGACGCGAACTACGACCTGCTTCACCAGAACAGCATCATCGTGATGTTGAACCGCAAGCTTAGCGAACTTGCCAAGAAGAACCGTCCCATCACTGCACGGGACGGTGTCGAGAAACTGGCAGCCGAGCGCATGCCGCGCTACCGGACATGGGCGGATATCATCATCGATTCACGCGACTGCGCAGAGCATACTGCCGCAGCCATCATAGGCGAACTTCCCCCGATGCTCGATCGGTAAGAGGAGCAACCATGAAAGCACTTGTCATCAATGGACCGAATCTCAATATGCTCGGCATCCGCGAACCCGGCATCTACGGTAGCGACAACTACGACGCTCTCGTCGCCCTGTGCAAACAAGCCGGGCACGACCTGGGGTTTGAGCAAATCGAGGTCTTCCAGTCCAACCACGAGGGCGATATCGTCGATAAGATCCAAGAAGCATATGGCACATACGACGGCATCGTGATCAATCCTGCTGCCTACACCCATACGAGCGTCGCTATCCTCGATGCCCTCAAAGCCGTATCCCTGCCCGCCATCGAGGTCCACATAAGTGCCGTCGAAACGAGAGAGGAATTCCGCCAGATCTCGTATGCCCGTATCGCCTGCTTTGAGACCATTACAGGGGAGGGCTTGCAGGGATATGTCCATGCCCTGCGTGACCTGGCGGAAAAACTCGTAAAGTAACCGTCGGGCAGCTGCTATACGGAAGCGCCGGCAGCTCGGAGCATCTGCGCGGCATGTTCACAGGAAAGCTCGGAGAGATCACCCGACAACATGCGGGCGATCTCTTTTACTCGCGCGTCTCCGGCAACCTCCTCTAACCGCGTAACAGGGACATCGCCATCTGATTTGGAGACGACATAATGCTTGTCGCCCATGACGGCGACTTGGGCCAAATGGGTCACGACGATAACCTGATGCGTGCGCGCGAGATCCGCGATAACGGCAGCAAGTGAACGCGCTGTGGATCCGCCTACACCGGCATCGACCTCGTCGAACACCAACGTGTCGACACCGTCGGCCTCACCGAGGACGACCTCGCTCGCCAGCATCACACGTGACAGCTCGCCACCCGATGCGATTCGGCGCAGAGGACGAGGCGTCAGGCCGGCACCGCTTCGGTACAGCAGCTCATACGTTTGCGAACCGTCCTTCGTCCAGGAATCACGGGGAAGATCGTGCACGTCCCACAGCAATTCTGCATGCCCCATTTCAAGGCGTGCCATCTGCTTGACGACTTCCCTACAAAAACGAGGCCCAAAGGTGTTCCGCACGTCAGAGAGGGTTTTCGCTGCTTCGGATAGCTTCTCTTCCGCTTCCTCCCACGTCGCTTGGGCCCGCTTGATATGCGCATCGCCATGATCGACGACGGCAAGCAGCGAAGCCGCCTCATCACGGGCCTTGAACACATCATCCATCGTAGGCCCGAACTGGCGCAGCAGACCCTTCAAGGCGCTATAGCGTTCTTGGAGACGTCGAAGCTCGCCGGGATCGAATTCGATGTTCTCACGGTAAGTTCTCAGGTCCGCGGAGCAATCCTCCAGCTGGATCGCCACCTCAGATAGGGAATCTGCGATATCCGCCAGCGACGAATCGACGTCACCCATATGAGAGAGTTCAGCGATAGTTCCGTTCAGCATATCCAGCACGCCGGAATCACCCGAGAGCGTCCTCTGGGCCTCGTAGGCAGTCGAAGACAAAAGCTCGGCATGTTCGGAACGAGGAAGTGTCTCCTCCAGCTGTTCGAATTCGCCCGGCTGAGGGTCGATGGCATCGATCTGCTCGAGGGTGAACCGAGCATCATCGATCCGGTGACCCTGCGCTTTGGAATCAGACACAATGCGCTCGTATGCCTTACGGGCCTGACGTGCGTCATGCAAACGCTCGCGATACGAATCGAGGGCCTTATCGGCAGACGCACCCGCCCAAGCGTCCACCATGCCGACGTGCATAGCCGGATCATAGAGACGCTGGTGTTCATGTTGGCCGCAGAGATCGATCAGAGGCCCCACGGAGGTGGAGAGTTCCCGAACACTGGCGATCGAGCCGTCGATCTTCACGCGGCTGCGACCATCGGAACCGACGCGTCGACGCACGGTAAAACCCTCGCCGTCCCTCGAACCACGGAACATACGACCTTCAACCAGAGCAGCGGACTCCCCTTCTCGAACCATGGAGGAGTCGGCACGTTCGCCCATAAGAAGCTTCAGGGCGGAAAGCAGGGCCGTCTTTCCGGCCCCGGTCTCACCGGTAAGCACCGTCAGCCCGGAATCAGGCACAAAGTCCGCTTGCTTGATCAGGGCGAGATTCTCAACGTGAAGTTCATCGAGCATTGTTGACTCCATAGAAAACGCGGGACACCGAGTTGTAGAAACTCTCAGGTCCGTAGTCGAGCAACAGGACGTCGCCTGGACCACGTTTGACGCTCACGCGCTCGACTGTACCTGGGCATGTGACGAACTGCCCGTCGATAGCAATCGCGGGAACAGAAGGGCGGTCCTTCGAGATGGATATCTCGACGACATCGGAGGGGGATGTCAAGAATGCCCGCGCTTGAATGGTATGCGGAGCGATGGGGACGCAGACCATTCCGCTATAGTCGGGGCTCACGATAGGACCGCCGGCAGACAGCGCATACCCCGTGGAGCCGGTCGCAGTGGATACGACGACGCCATCTCCCCGCAGCCGGTCGATATGATGACCGGATACCGACATATCGAACTCCACCATATCTGAAAGCGGTCCACGGGTCAGTGCCATATCGTTCAAAGCGAAGGAACGTACGATATCCTCTGAACCGTCATCGTTGATGGACAAGACATCGCAAGCAAGCGTAGCGCGTCGGCTTACATGAAGCTCTCCGGCGATCGCATCGGAAACGACCGAAAGCACATCCTTTTCCTGGGGGCTCGCAGCCGTCAAAAAACCCAGATGACCGTATGAAAGACCCAAGATCGGGATCTCGCGATAGTTGACGATTCGTGCCGCGCGAAGCAGCGTGCCGTCTCCTCCAAGTGAGATCACGAGATCCGATCCATCGATGTCGGGGACAGAGTCGATTTTCGAACGCTGGTCAGTCGCCCAAGAGACCTCATAGCCCTGGCGTCCGAGCCAAAGCTCGAGCATCAGACCGCTTTCGACGGCCTCTTGCTTGTAATAGTTAGGAACAAGAAAAACCTTCACAACGACCTCGCCTTCATGATCAAGGACGCAACCTGGCAATCAAGTTCATCGGGCGTACAAGAATCAGCGCGGGAACGGTCGCCATACAGGAAGTACTCGATGTTCCCCTTCGCTCCATGGATGGGCGATACGCAGATATCGACCGGGAAGAGTCCCGTGTCGGCAAAGAGCCGAATGTTCTTCTCGAGCACCTTCTGGCGGACAACAGGGTCGCGGACGATGCCGCCCTCCCCCACATCGGAAGCATCAGCCTCGAACTGCGGTTTCACCAAGGCACAGAACTTACCGGCATCATTCAATATGTCCATCACTGCAGGAAGGATCCGCTCGATACTGGTAAACGAGACATCGCAAACGGCAAGATCGACCGAGTCCGCGTAGCCCATATCGGGAACATCGACGATATTGGTCCGCTCGAGAAGCGTCACCCGAGCATCCTGGCGAAGCGACCAATCGAACTGCGCACGACCGACATCGACCGACAGGACACTCAAAGCACCCCGCTTCAACAGGCAATCGGTGAACCCTCCTGTAGAGCATCCGATATCGATGCAATGTAGACCATGAGGGTCGAGATGAAAGGCGTCGAGGGCCCCTTCAAGCTTCAGGCCACCACGACCCACATACGGGATACGCCCCTTTACGTGGATCTCAAGGCCGGGCTTGACCAACGTGCCGGGAGAGGTCAGACGCTCGCCTCCCGAAGACACCAAACCGGCCATGCAAGTGCGAAGGGCATCCGCGCGATCAGCGCAGATGCCCTGTGAAATCAACTCGTCATCTAGTCGAACACGTTTCATCAGCTATTCGAATCCTCGTTATCCGATTCGTATTCCTGCTCCAGCTGGTCTGCTTCCCTCGGAGTCAGCTCGAACGAATCGACCATATCGACGGCACGGGAACCGAGCTCGATGGCCTCGTCGAACAGATCGAGACTGCGCTCAAGCGACGTATCCTTGGAACGGACCTTCGAGACGATCTCATCCAAGCGCGCGGTGATATCGTCGAAGTTATTCACCGAGGAATCGGACATCCCTACTCCTCGGTGCCAGCGGCGGCAGCGGCTTCGGCCCGGGCGGCGGCGACCTTCGCTTCAGCCTCGGCAAGCTCGGCCTCCTCGGCCGCCTTATCCTCGGCCAAAAGCTCCTCGTACAGATCCTGACCGGGGAGTTCAGGCTCGCGAGCGATGCGTCCGAGGACGCCGTTGATAAACGACGCGGAGTCATCGGTGCCGTACGCCTTGGCGATCTCGACCGCCTCGTTGATGACGACGGCATCCCCGACCTCATCGTCGGTCAGGAAGCGCATCTCATACACGGCGATACGGAGAAGATCGCGGTCGACGCCGGGCATACGCTCCAGCGACCAATTCTTCGAGACGGCGCGCAGAGCGCAGTCGATGCGGTCGATATGTTCGTAGGCACCACGGCAAAGCTCGAGAGCATAGGGATCGAGCGGACCCTTGGAGATCAGAAAATCCCCGTTGAGGACCTCTTCAAGCGGACTGTCGAGCTGTTCTGCCTGAAACAGCAGCTGCAGCGCCTGGCTACGGGCGAGCGTGCGCCCGCGATAGACCTTCAACGACAAAATTACTCCTTAGGGAACACGAGACCGTCGATGCAGACGTCGACGCGCTCGACCTCGACGCCGATCTGGGCATCGATGGCGGCGACGACGGCAGTGCGCACGCTCTCTGCGAGCTTTTTGAACGGATACCCGAAGAAGACGACGACGCGAACCGTGATGGCAAGCTTGTCATCGACGACCTCGGCCTCGACAGCAGGCTCCGAAACCGGAGCCTTAGCCGAAAGCATCATGGACACCAGATTGGTCGCGAGGTCCTTCACGCCAACGGAGGCGATACCTTCCACGTCGTTCACGGCGCGGGAAACGATGGCGGTGAAGACATCGGGCGCGATGCCCAAGCCCTCGATCTTAATCTCCTGAGGCATGATTACTCCTAGCGATGCGAGTGGTTAGACGCGGGAAACGAACTTGCCGTCGCGGGTGTCGACCTTGATCTTCTCACCCTCATTGAGGTACATGGGCACCTGGATGACGGCACCGGTCTCGATAGTGGCCGGCTTGGTGGAACCCTGGACGGTATCGCCCTTGAAGCCCGGGTCGGTCTGGGTGATGACGGTCTCGATGAACATCGGGGGCTGGATGCCCATGAGCTCATCGTCGGCGAAGAGAAGCTGGCACACGTCGTTCTCGCGGAGCCACTTAGAGTTCTCGCCCACCATGTCCTCGGAGACGGGGATCTGCTCATAGGTCTCGTTATCCATGAAGATATAGTCGGTACCGTCGTTATAGAGGTACTGCATCTCGCGCGTGGTCAGCATGACGGACTCGAACTTGGTACCGGCATTGCAGGTGTTTTCAACGACGCGACCGGACTTGATGTCCTTGGTCTTGTAGCGGACAAACGCGCCGCCCTTGCCCGGCTTGACATGCTGGAACTCGACGATCGTGTAGACCTTGTCCTTGATGCGGAGACCGAGACCGTTCTTGAAATCGGCAGTGGTGATGCTTGCCATGATGACCTTTCTGATTGAACGTGCGCTGAGCGCCCGAAAAACATACGCAAGAGATTATACAACTAGCAGGAGATGATCTGCAGGTCGTGCGGGGACTGCGTGAAGGGCTCATAACCCGTCTCGGTGACCACGCCGTAGTCCTCGAGCCGCACGCCACCGACGCCTGGCAGGTACACGCCCGGCTCCATAGTGATGACGGATCCGGCCTCGATGACGTTGCTCTTGCGTCCAAACATCGGGAGCTCATGGATGTCGATACCGACACCGTGGCCGAGACCATGGTTGTAGTAATCGCCGTAGCCGGCGTCGCCGATGATCTTCTTGGACAGCTTGAAGATATCGTTGCCATCGACCCCGGCATGGACCGCCGCCGCGCACTCCTCGTGCGTGCGGCGCACGAGGTCGTAGATCTCGACCTGTTTGTCGGAGGGCTCCCCCACGCAGACGGTACGCGTCATGTCGGAACGGTAGTCGCGATAGCCCGCGCCGTAATCCATCAAGACGAAATCGCCCTTTTCGATCACACGATCGGAGGGAACGGCATGCGGATTAGCGGTATTGGGGCCCGAAGCGACGATGGAACCGAACGCAAGGGAGTCGGCACCGTTGGCGAACATATAGTTCTCAAGCTCGTTGCGGACTTCCTTTTCGGTCAGCCCCGGCTTGATGAACTCGAGCATATGGGAGAACGCCGCGTCGGTAATGGACTGGGCGTGGCGCATCAAAGCGATCTCCTCATCGTCTTTGACGGCGCGCATGCGTTGGATATCGCCATGCATCTGGGGAAGCTGGGCGCAGATCGATAGATCCTCGAGCCCGCGCTGGATGCCCTGGTAGAAATTGAGCTGCATGTCGTCTTCGATAGCGACCGTGCGGCACTTGCAGTCGCGGGCCTTGCCGGCGACCCAATCGGGGATCACGCCCTCGTCCATGTCGAGCTTCCATGGGCTGTCGGCGGGCATGTTCTCCTCGAAGCTGTTAAAATAACGCGAGTCGGTATGCAGATAACAGGCATCGTAGGTGATGAATGCCGCATGGGGGAACTCGAACGTGTAATCGAACACGCCCATGGCACCCGTGAGCCAGCGGAGGTTCGCCTCATCGCGGACGACGACGGCATCGTAGCCGCGATCGGCCATCATGGCGCGAACGCGCTCGATACGCCCAGCGGGACCGTTTGCGAAATCAGACATAGGAACGCCTTTCTCTTCTGTCAAAACGTTCCTAGCTTACATCAAAGTCCGGCGCGAGAGGCCAGATAAGCTTGGGCGTGGCGAAGGAGAACCTCATCGTCAACGGAAGAGAGACGCACGCCTCCGACGCACGCGGGAACCGCGAGCATGAATCGGTTCGACCGAGTCCGGCGAACGGCGCGCAGGGCGTCCACGAACTCGTTCGCCTCGAGCGAGAACGGCAACTCGTCGATGCCCAAGTCCTCAAGGCGATCGTCGAGTTCGAACAGGTCATCGACTTCGAAATCAGCGACATCAACCGCCAAACGCGACTCGAAACGAACACCTTCCGCAAGCAAACGATACCAAGGGGTATCGGTTCCGAGGCAAAGACGGAGGGCTGAAGCCGTCGTGACACCGAAGGAGAGCGCGGCACGCGCTGCGGGATGCGGAGCCATGACGATATCCTTGCGAGCAGATTGGGAAGCACAAAGCGCCTGGATCACCGTCGATTCGGTTCCGGTGACCAGATCGGGGATCATCTCCCCGAATTCGTCCCACTTTCGACGGCTGTCGACGAACATGGAGAGCAAAACGAGCATGTTACCGAGACGCTTGTCTTCAGCCGACAGGGAATCCAGGATATCGAGATCGCAGACCACGAGCGACGGCTCGGGCCTGAGGGAAACGGACCCTGAACCCTCAGGGGTCTTCAACGCGACCATCTCACAGGCGGCGGTGACCATGGCATCATAGGTCGTCGGAAGCAGGACCGCTTGCGTGCCACCGCACCAGCTGCGGCAGGCCCAGCAGACGGCGCCGCATACATCGGCGCCCCCCAGCGCGATGACGATATCGTCAGCTGTGACACCCGCGCCGCCAAGCGCCTGGAAAATGCGGCTCGCACACGCGACGGTCGCGGCATCCTCGTCATCGGCAAGCCGGCACCACGCAATAGAAAAACCCGCATCGGACAGGGCGCGCTCGACAGGCTCACCGTAGCGGGAGCGATCGGAATCGCTCGCCACCACGAGCGCTCGCACCGGCTTGCCGACACAGCCCTTGAACAGCGGCGAAAGACCGTCGAGGGCATGAGGGCCCACGCGGTAGTCGACGGACATATGGGAAAAGTTGATCAACTGGCGACGCAGCGTCATAGCAGACCACGCTCCAAAAGCAGTTCGGCACAGGAATAGGAAACGTCCTCAAAGGAACGGCCGCGGATATCGAGGGTGAAGTCGGCGGCCTTTCGATACAGCGGCCGCCGGTGCTCCAGCAACCGCGCGGCATGTTGCGGCGATCGAAAATCGGGGCGCGTGTCGCAGCGTCTGATCTGCCGCAACGAATCATCGATATCGCCCTCGAGATAGACGCAGTACCCCATCTCATGGATCAGATCGATGTTCTGCGGTGTCTCCACGATACCGCCTCCGCACGAGACAAGAAGGCTACGCTCGGATCTCAAGCTTACGAGCGCCGAGGTCTCAAGCTCCCGGAAGCGCCGCTCACCCTCAGATTCGAAGATCTGGGTGACCGACTGACCGCAGCGACGTTCGACAATGCGGTCGGTATCGACGAACCGCCGGTTGAACATCCGCCCTAGATTACGGGCTAGCGTCGACTTTCCCGCACCGAGAAACCCCACGATGAAGATATGGTCGCAGCCTCTTTTAACCGAAGGTTCCATCGCATCAGCCCTCGAGTTCGAGGCCCTTGAGCGCGCGCCGTTCGAAGATACGGAAGATCTGCGTATACCAGAGGTCGACGGACGTCTGGGGCTGGACGAGAATCGTATCGATGCCGGCAAAATTTCCAGCCCAGACATCGGTATAGAGCTGATCGCCGATCAAGACCGCCTCGCCCTTTGCGGCTCCAATACGCTTGAGGCCGGCATTCAAGGCGAACGGAGCGGGCTTCATGGCATGACTGATGGCCTCCAGTCCCAGCTCTCCCGCAGAACGCATCACCTGGTCGCGGTGCCAGTTGTTAGAAACCATGCACAACTTGAAGCCCTTGGCACGAGCGCGATCGAGCCATGCCTCGACCTCCCGGGGCGCTCGATCGCTATCGCGCGGCACGAGCGTGTTGTCGCGATCAAGGAGAATGGCACGTTTGCCCTGCGCCCAAAGATCATCGAGATCGACACGGTCGACAGATGAAAGATACCTGGTAGGTGAAAAAAGACGCATACTATTTGTTCTCCTCGATGGCTTGGAGATGCTGATCATAGGTCTGAGAGAAATACTCGCTCTTGTTCGTGATGAAGAAATAAAGATAGTCGGTATCGGCCGGGCTAAGCGTGGCCTTGAGTGACTTCAGAGAGGGAGAGCAGATGGGCGTAGGGGGGAGTCCTTTGTTCAGATAAGTGTTGTAAGGGCTCTCCTTTTTCAGGTCGTCCGCAGAGACGGCACCACCGGTGACATAACCCATCACGGCATCGCTCTGAAGCGGCATATCGGCCTTAAGACGGTTGTAGAACGTCGAGGATACCTTGAACCGCTGTGCATCCGTCAACGCCTCGCGCTCGACGATGGACGCCAGGATCAAAATCTGATAATCGTTCAAGTCGATGCCGTACGTGTTTTTCAATACGGCCTCAGCACGGGTGAAATCGAGGGATGCGTACTCCTTTTGATACTGCTCGAGCATCGCGGAGATGACGATATCAGCCGAGATCTTTGAACCTGCCAAAGTATAGGTTTTGGGACACAGGAACCCCTCGAGCGAATCATCGGAGACGCTCTTGAGGAACGTAAAACGGTCCACATAGTTCGACGCTTTCGCCTGCGCGAGAAAATCATCAGACGAGATCCCATAAGCCTTGGAAACGCGTGCGGCGACTTGCTTCACCGTCAAACCCTCGGGAACCACAAGCTTAGAGGCAGCGTTGGGCCCCTTGACGAGCTGTTTGACGACAAGAGCGGGATCCATGAGGGTCGTGAAGCTATAGGAACCCGGCTGCAGTTTCGACTCGGCTCCTTGATCCTTTACGGCAGCGTAATATGATTTCGCATCCTCGATGACGTGAGCCTTAAGCAACCTATTCACGATGCCGTCGCCCGAAGCGCCGTCGGGAATGGTGACCTCGACCTTCTGTCCAGCCTCGACACCACCGTTCGTGACCAAAGAAACGACACGGGGGACGGCGAACACGAGCAGGACGATAACGACCAGCCCTGACACGACAAACGGAATGGGTGAACGGCGCTGCCGCGAAACCCGTCGATGACCGCGAGAGGTGCTCCGGGCGGAGCGCTGATGGGCAGTATATGAAGATGGACGAACCCTTGCCCCCTGCCGGCTCGAATGACGGCGGTGCGGCGTCGCGACAACTCGAGTGGGACTCTTGGGTTTAAAACGCTTCCCAGCCGGAGCGCTCGAAGGGCGGCGAGTGCCGTTATCCATGAAGTTCCTCCCCCCGTCGACGATCGAGCCACGATTGAAGGAACAGGCTCGCGGCAATGCTATCCACTTTACCGCGCATCTGTTTTTCATTCAGCCCTTGCTCGCGCAGAATGCGTTTTGCCTCTGCTGAGCTCAACCGTTCGTCTTCGAATTCCAACGGAAGCCCGCAGGTTTCCGCGATACCGCGGGCAATCGACTCGACACGCTCGGCCTGGGGGCCCCGCTCCCCTGCCATGGTCATCGGGCGTCCCGAAACGAGGATATCGGGTTCATAGTCCTCGAGGACATAGCGAAAAGGCTTGGACATATTGATGACTTCGGCGGCAGGGAAAACCCGCACCGGCATGGCAAGCGAGCCGGTGCGATCGGAAACGGCGACGCCGATCCTGGTTTCTCCGATATCGAGAGCGAGGGCGATCATATATACGGACTAGGCGACGACGGAAGCGACGGCTTTAAGGGCCTCGGCGATACCGGAAGCGTCCTTGCCACCGGCCTGGGCCATGCTGGGACGACCACCACCGCGACCGTTCACGCGCGGCGCGATCTGTTTGATGACGTTGCCTGCATGGAAGCCCGCGGAAACAGCGGCGTCGTTCGCGGCGGCGATCAGGGCGGGGGTGCCCTTCTCGGTCACCGTGGCGAGCACGCACGCGACCGGACCCTCGACCTTTTGGTTGATCGTATCCCAAACGCTACGGAGATCAGCCGCCTCCATGCCCTGCAGCTCGGCGACGACGAGTTTATAGCCGTCAACCTGCTGAGCGGAGGCGATAGCGTTCGCGATCGCATCTGAGGAACCGCCGGTCAACGCCTTCTTGAGCTTCTGGTTGGTTTCACGAAGCTCGTTCTGAAGGGCGGAAACGCGTGCCGGCACCTCTTCGATACAGCACTTGAGCTCATGGGACGCTTCTTCGGCAAGACGAGCACGAGCCGAGAGGAAGGCGACGGCTCCCTCAGACGTGACTGCCTCGATACGACGGACGTTGGATCCGGTGGAGGACTCGTTCACGATCTTGAAGAAACCGAGCTCAGCCGTGTTGGCGGCATGCGTACCACCGCAGAGCTCGCGCGAGAAGGGAGTTTCTTCAGCGCCCGCTGAGACGACGCGTACGACATCGCCGTACTTCTCGCCGAACAGCGCGACCGCACCGGCGGCCTTGGCGGCCTCGATATCCATGACGCGGGTCACGACCGGCTTGGCAGCAAAGATCTCACGGTTGACCAGATCCTCGACCTGCTGCAGTTGCTCGGCGCTCAACGCCTCGAAATGCGTGAAGTCGAAGCGGAGGTGCTCAGGGGCGACAAGGGAGCCGGCTTGGGAGACATGGTCGCCCAAAACCTGCTTCAAAGCGGCATCGAGCAGGTGGGTCGCCGTGTGGTTGCGGCGAAGCAGGCCACGGCGATGGGAGTCGACGGTCGCGGAGACCTCGTCGCCGACGCGGATCTCGCCCTCGGTGACCGTTGCGACATGAGCGAAAAGCCCGTTATGCCCCTTGGTGTCTGACACCTCGAGATGAGCCGATCCGGAAATCACGCCGGCATCGCCCATCTGGCCACCCATCTCGGCGTAGAACGGCGTGCGATCGAGAACGATCTCGATATCGGTTCCGGCAACCGCAGAGGAAACGGAAGCCCCATCGGAAACGATGGCGACGACTTTGCAGCCGTCGAGTTGCTCATGCTCGTATCCATCGAACACCGTGGCAGCGACCTTGTCGGACAACTCGACCCAGACGTCGTTGAAGGAACCCCATGCATCGCCCTTCACACTGGCACGGGCACGTTCCTTCTGCTCGGTCATGCACACGTCGAAACCGCCCATGTCGACACCATGACCGGAGGCCTGAGCGATCTCGACGGTCAGATCGATCGGGAAACCGAACGTATCGTGTAGCTTGAAAGCGACCTCGCCGGAAAGCACAGCGCCGTCGGAAAGGGTCTCGAGTGCGTTGTCCAGGTAGACACGGCCGTTGTCGAGCGTCGTGGAGAAGCGCTCCTCCTCGGCGGCGACAATGCCCTTGACCAGGGAGACGTTCTTGAGAAGCTCGGGGTAGACGGAGCCCATCTGGTTGTTGACCTCATCGATGAATTTGGTGAGGAACGCATCCTCGATGCCCAGCAGGCGGCCGTGGAAGACGGCGCGGCGCAGTAGACGGCGCAGGACGTACTCGCGCCCCTCGTTGCCGGGAAGGATACCGTCGGAGATCATGAAATCGACGGCGCGGGCATGGTCGGCGATGATGCGCAGCGAACGGCTGGCACCGGAGTAATCAGCCGGGTCATAGGTTTTGCCGGAGATCTGCTCGCCCAGGGCGATCAGGCTCTGCATGAGATCGCCATCGTAGTTGGAACTCTTGTGCTGCATGATGGCGGCCATGCGCTCGAGACCCATGCCCGTATCGAGGTTACGATGCGGGAGCTCGGGCATAGAACCGTCCTCCTGGCGATCGAACTGCGTGAAGACGAGGTTCCAGAACTCGAGGAAGCGGTCGCAGTCGCAGCCCGGACGGCAATCGGGCTTGCCGCAACCCACATCCTCGCCTTGATCGAAGTAAATCTCGGAGCAGGGGCCGCACGGACCGGTGGGACCGGCCGCCCAGAAGTTGTCGTCCTCGCCAAGGCGGGAGATATGGTCCTCGGGAACACCGAGGGAACGCCAGATATCGTGCGTCTCGTCATCATCGGTGAACACCGTGAAGTACAGGCGATCCAGCGGCAGCTTGAATTCCTTGGTGATGAGCTCGAACGCCCAGGCGCACGCCTGCTCCTTGGAGACGCCGCCGAAGGAGAAGTCACCGAGCATCTCGAAGAAGGACAGATGGCGGCCATCCTCGCCGATGCAGTCGATGTCGTTGGTGCGCACGCACTTCTGGCACGAGCAGGCACCGATCTCCTTCATGGTCTTCTTGCCCTGGTAGTACTCCTTGAACTGGTTCATACCGGCGTTCGCGAGCAGCAACGAGGGATCATCAGGGACAAGAGAAGAAGACGGAGTGAGCTTGAGACCGCGCTCCTCGAAGAAGTTAAGGAACTTGGAGCGGATCTCGGCAGTCGTCATAGACGGAAAGTCTGCACTCATGAATGGGAACTCCCTAGACTCGAATACATTCGTTCAAACGTAGAGATTCTACCATCCATGCAGGATAAAGGAAGCCAGACACCACGGCGGCATCGTCAATCCAGGGAATACGCGTATTACCTACCGCCGTCCTGGCCGTCATCCGAAGCGCCATGACCATCGGAATCGCCGAACGGCATATGCCAAATGCCCGTTCCGCCAGATTGCAGGCCCGGGATCTTGAGCCAGGGGTTATCGAGCTCCGGCTTGGGAACGGCCTCGCCCTCGGAAACGTCGTCGTCGGTCAGCAGCTCGGACTCATCGACGAAGCTCGTGTCCCCCAAGGCATCGAATGCCGCGACCGGTGCCCCGTTCGAGTCGCGATAGGGAGTCCCCTTGAAGATGGCCCCCTCGTATGAGACGAGCTGGCGATGCGTATCATTTTCGAAATAGAAGATGAACAGCCCCTTGATGGCCGCGGAGAGCGGAATGGCTATGACCATGCCGATCGGACCCATGAGCGTGGAGCCGATCACGAGGGCCGTCAAGCTCATCGCGGGATGAACCTGCACCGCGCTCTGCATGACCTTCGGCGAGATGACGTTATCGGTGACGTTTTGCGCTACGACGGTCACGACAAGCGTCCACAGTCCGAGCATGGGATCGTAGATGAAGGCGAGAATCGTGGCGAACGCGGATGAGATCCACGGACCGACGACCGGTACGAGATGCAGGAAGCCGGTGATGACCGCCATCAGCGGTGCATACGGGTGACCGATGACCAAAAACCCGATATAGGCGAGAACTCCGCCGCACAGCGACGTGATGACCATGCCGCGCATGTATCCTCCGACCGAACGGGAAAGGATCGCGACCATGAAACGGTACGACGTCTCCTTCTCCTCGCCGAGGATGACACACACCTCGCGATGCATGCGCGGATAATCACAGGCAAGCCAGTACGCAAGCACGAGACCCAGGAAGATGATGAAGATCTGGGATGCGAACCCGGAGATGAAGGGGATCATGCCCTTGCCGAAATCACCGGCGAGCTGAGATACGTAACGGGTCGCAAATGCCGTAACCGATGAGAGCGATTTATCGATATTGGCACCCATGGGCGTTTTTGCCAGTGATTTGAAACGGGTCAGAAGCTGTGAAAGGGCCTCGCTTACCACCCGGAGTTGAGACGGAAGACGAGTCAGGATCTCGAGCATCTGGTTGAAGAAGACGGGCGCCACAATGGCGACCAAGACGCCGAGCACCGCAACGACGACGATAAGGCCGATCAAGGCCCCCACGCCGCGAGGAACGCCACGATGCTCGAGCGCGTTCACGATCGGCGCCTCCACAAAAGCGATGAGGGACCCGACCGCTAGGAACTCGATAACCGGTGCCAACACACCCAGCAAATTGAGGATGAACCCGGCAGCCACGAACAGGCCCACGAGCGACCAGATGCGGATTGCGGTTTGGAAGGTTACGGAATGCGCAGAGCCGCCGGTTTCAGAACTCATTACTTGGACATGACTCCTTCGGGATCGATCTTATCTTGAATCTTCTTGAGGGTTCGACGCAGCAAGCGGGAAACCTGGACCTGGGAGATACCGAGTTTCTTGGCAATCTCGATCTGCGTCATGCCTTGCACGAAGCGAAGATCGATGACCTCGCGCTCGCGCGGTGAGAAGCCCTTGAGCGCCTCCTCGATCACCAGCCGGTCGTCGGTGAAGTTGAGTGCATTGTCCTCGGTCGCATAGCGGTCGATGACGGAGGGCGCATCATCGGAGTCGTTATTTCCGCCACCCTCGAGGGGCACCGAGCTATACGCAGAGGACGACTCCATCGCCTCGAGCACCTCGTCGACTGAAGCGCCCAGGTAATCGGCGATCTCCTCGACCTTCGGTGAGCGCTGCAACTCGTTGGTCAGGACATCGGTCGCCTGGTTGACCTTGGCAGAGAGCTCCTGCAGACGTCGGGGAACACGGACGCTCCACCCCTTGTCGCGGAAATGGCGCTTGATCTCGCCCAAAATGGTGGGCGTGGCATACGTCGTGAATTCAAGTCCACGGTCGGGATCGAAACGATCGATGGCCTTCAACAACCCGAGATAGCCGACCTGCACGAGATCGTCGATCGGCTCTCCCCTGTTCTTGAATTTATTCGCAAGGAAGCGAACGAGATTCATATGCGACATGACGAGCTTCTCGCGGGCGTCGAGATCGCCCGTCTCCTTGTATTTACGGAACAGCTCGTGAGTACGCTCCTTATCCCATGCCGTCTTTGCAGAACGGGATTTTTCAACCATAACTAGACATCCGCCTTGAGTTCGAGATGAAGACGAGCAGGAGCGGTCTCCTTCTCGTAGGAATCGCAGACGCTTGCCAGAATCAAATCGGCATAGACGCTCTCCTGGCTATCATCGGAGAAATCATCGCACGGGAGCTCGAACGTCATGGCGACGTGATCGCAGTCGACGTCAAACGAGATGACCGTCGACCGAGCATCGGAAGAGGAGCAAGCGTAGATGAACGCCTCTTCGGCTGCCATGCGGATATCCTCGACGCGATCGACCGACATGGAAGAGAGCATGGCGACATTCGCGGCGGTCATGCGAACCAGACGAGCGAGATGGGGATCGGTAGCCACGGAAAGGGAAATGGGACAGTCCGTATTAGTCATCAGAGGCCTCCGAGGAAGAATCGTCAGAAGAATAGGTGTAATAAGCCGCGCTCGCATCGGAGGTCGCAACGCTGGGCCCTTCTTCATCGGAGTCCCCGAGGAGCGTACGCTCAGCCGGTGCAGGAGCGGGCTTGTTCTTGCCGAGCAGTTTCTGAACCGCCTCGGACGCGGTATCGGAGATCGTGGAGACGGCGTTGCCGGCAGTCGCAGCGGCACCGGTAACGGTAGAGACGTCGCGGACAACCGACTCGACCTCGACGATAGTGGACGTAAGAGCATCGACCGACTGCTGGGCGGAAGACATGAGCGGTTCGACCTTGGTCAGGGCCGGCTGCAGCTCATCGACGGCTCCGTCGAGCTTGGAAACGATCGGTTGGGCCTCAGCCAACGTGTTGTTAAGATCGGCAACCGTCTTATCAAGCGACTCGACCGTACCGCGAGCACGGCGAAGCGTCAGCGCCAGCTCCACAACGGCCCAGATGGCCGCGATCACTAGAACGATAAGCGCGATCTGAATTATATCCATAGGTCCTCCGAAAGCAGCCGGTTCATATCCCGTCTATACTACCCCAACGGTTTCGCTTCATTCATCGTTCGTTTCCGGGGCCATGCCCGACCGGTCGCGCGCGCTCTGCTCGACACGCCATTCCTCCCATCCACGCCCGGCAGGATGCCAGAAAGCTCCGCGCTCAAGACCATCAGGCAGATAGCGCTGCTCGACCCAACCCTCCGGATAGTCGTGCGGGTATTTATACACGCCGTACTCGTCCGAACCGGGTCGATGCCGATCGCGCAGGTAACTTGGGACCTCGCGCAGGCCACTTGTACGGATGTCGGCCAAGGCGGCATCGATCGACGCCTCGCAGGCATTCGACTTAGGTGCCAGACAAACATACAGAGCCGCCTGGGCCAAGTTGATGCGGCACTCAGGATATCCGATGGCCTCGGCAGACTTGAAGGCGGCATGGGCGACCAACAGGGCAGTCGGATCGGCGTTCCCAACGTCTTCGGACGCATGGATCATAATGCGGCGCGCGATGAACTTGGGGTCTTCGCCGGCATCGATCATGCGTGCAAGCCAGTACACCGTCGCGTCCGGATCGCTCCCGCGCATGGATTTGATGAACGCCGAGATGATGTCGTAGTGCATGTCGCCGTTCTTGTCGTATGAGAATCCACGACGGGGGTTGGCGATCTTCACGTCATCGAGCGTGATGATGTACTTCTCCCCCGGCCCCGGTGCAGCGACGCCATCGGTATCCGGTCGCGTCAACGCAATCTCACTTGCAAGCTCGAGCGTCGTCAGTGCGGACCGGGCGTCGCCGGCGGCAAGCGTGCAGATCATCTTGATGACGTCATCATCGGCGTCGAATCGGTCGTTAAGGCCCTGAGGAGCGATAAGTGCGCGGCGCACAAGCGTAGCAACATCGGCATCCTTCAAATGTTCCAACTCGACCACGCGCCCGCGCGAGAGGAGCGCTGAGTTGACCTCGAAATAGGGATTCTCCGTCGTCGCACCGATCATGATGACCGTGCGGTTCTCGACCGCGTGAAGCAACGCGTCCTGCTGCGACTTGGAAAACCGGTGGATCTCGTCGATGAAGAGGATCGTCTTGCGGTCATAGGCAAGCAGGCGATGCTTTGCCTCCTCGATCTCGCGACGGAGATCCTTGACCGTGCCGGTCACCGCCGACACCTCCACGAATTCTGATTTCGTATGGGCGGCGATGATGTGCGCAAGCGTCGTTTTACCCGTACCGGCCGGCCCGTAGAGGATTACGCTCGAAAGCACGTCATGTTCGATAGCCGAGCGCAACCAAGAGCCCTTGCCGACTGCTTTTTCCTGACCCACGTACTCATCGAGCGACGTCGGGCGCATCCGTGCTGCAAGCGGCGCATTCCGTAGCGTACGTTCGTTGTTCGAAGCTGAAAACAGATCTTCCATCGTCATCTTTCATTGATATAGGTACGTGAGGGAAAATAAAGGTCATCGAAGAGCTTGCAGGCGAGCTCGATGAAATATCCGTCCGTCATGCTGGCGATATAGTCAACGACCGTTTGATCGAGATCGTGCTCCCAGTCGTACGTACGATCGTAATGGGAGAGCTCCTCGGAGACACGCTTGATATGGTGCTTGAAAATGAACGAGGACTCGTCACCGACCCTAAGGTCGGTGAGGCAGCGGTCGTACATCCGCTCGAATGCCTCGCGCAACGCCAGTTCGTCCTCTCCCTCTATGCCACCAGCGCTGTAGATCTTGGCATAGTTCTCGCGCTTTGCCCGCCGAAGCTCAGCGAACAGTTCCTCGCTCATCTCGATACGGTCTTTGCCGTAACTGTGCTCGATGATATCGACCGAAGCATGCGTGAGGATCCAAGAGTTATAGCGCCCGCCCAGCCCATCATCGAATACGTCTTCATCGAGCAGGCCGGCGGCGATAGCATCTTGGCGGTCACGCCCGACATAGGCGACGATATCGCAGATGCGTACAAGGCAGCCCTCGAGTGTCATGGGCCGCAAATGGGAGATCGCCTCATCGCCCAACGCATAGCAGCTGTCCATATCGGCATCGAACGCCTCGAAGGAATCGAGCCCCGAGAGCTGGAAAACGCGTTGCTCGTATTCGCCGTTATGGCAGAGCACACCGTCAAGCGTCTGCAGAGTCACGTTGCGGCCATACACGGTATCCAAGACACGTGCGGAATGCACGTTATGGAAGAAGTACCGTCCGCAACGACGGTGGTAGATATCGTTCAGGAAACGCTCGCCCGCATGACCGAACGGAGTGTGGCCCAGATCGTGCCCGAGTCCGATAGCCTCGATCAAGTCGCAGTTCAAATCGAGCGCGAATCCTATATCGCGTGCGATACGCGAGACCAGCTGCACATGCAGCCCACGACGCGACAAGTCGTCGTTACTCCGAAAACTGAAGACTTGGGTCTTGCCAGCCAAACGGTTGTAAGCAGGAAGATGGATGATCTTCTCGACGTCACGGACGTAAGCCGGACGCCAGGGAGTCGCGGTATCGGATACACGGGTCTCGCGACGAAGCGCTGTCGAATCCGACGTTCGGAACGGATTCGTCCAACCCGCCCTGCGATCATGATCCATGCGCTCGACAAGGCTCTGCGACAACGTAGATGGGAAACGATCGAGATGCAGCGATCGCCCCGCAGCATGACCGGTACTATCCGCCATATGACCGCATCCTTTCAAACATGTGTTCGTATAGTCTCGCACGAATCATGCGAATCGTCAAAAGGAGAAAAGAACCGGCAAGAGGATGTAGGCGGAAAACAGAAACGGCAGAGCGGGAAGGCTCCCCCGGCGCAACATAACGCCGCAAACGGCCAAAAGCATCAACCCGACACCGAACGAGCCAACGGCGAGCATCGGGTGAACGATCATCAAGCACAGTAGGGCCTTGATATCGCCCACCCCCATGCCCATGCCACCGCGAACACGGCGCCACACAAGTTCGAACATGATGAGCAATGCACAGCAAAGAACGGCAACGACAAGGTTCACCAAAAGGCGATGCAAACCATACGACCTGAAGGCGATAGCGACCGACAGCACGAGAAGCAAGATGAACAGCACGTGGGGAAACCGTCGTTGACGGATGTCGACGACGGCTGCCACCAGAAGCACCGCCAAGTACAGGATTCCCAGAAACGAATCGGTCACCAACGCTTCCCTTCTCTGAAACAGCCCGCTACTGCGCACCCTCCATGACCTCGTCGAGCGTGACGGAGACGTCATGCGGCGTGGGCACCCAATCGACCTTCATGAACAGGGCCGCCACAGTGAGCGGAATGTAACTGAACATGAAAAGAGGAAACGTGAACAGGTTGGTGACCAGGCGCCACTTCTGCTTGCAATGGATATGGTGGTACTCGAAGAACGTCGTCAACACAGCCAGCACGAAGAACGTGAGGTACATCGAGGCGACCATCGAGATCAACGATCCCCAGCACATGCGCATCTCGGCATCGGTAGCCAAGAACCCATGGCTGAGAGAACCGACGATCAAGAATGCGCCGTTCGCGAGAACAGAAACGAGCGTCAAGAGCATGCCCGGGGCGATCGTCATGAGCAGATCGTACGCCGCGAAGCGACGATACTTGAAGATCGATTTGACCAGATGGGAGCCATAAGTGAAAAACACCTGGTAAAAGCCCTTGGTCCAACGCATGCGTTGTTTCCAGGATGCCACGAAGGTCACCGGCTGCTCATCGTAGAACACCGCCGGTGCAAACCCGATCTTCACACCGTGCACGGCGCAGAACGTCGAGAACTGAATATCCTCGGTCAAGGTGTGGAACTGCCAGCCGTGCATGCCCTCGATGATCTTCGCAGAAACCAGATATCCGGTACCGGAGACGGCGCACGACGTTCCGCACAGCATGCGCGCATTATTGAGGAATCGCGCCTCACGGAGAAACCAGGTCGCATACGCAGACGAGATCCAAGAGCTGCCGAAATTCTTTGAGTTACGGTAGCTCGTGCAAGCCATGTATCCCTGATCGAACGCGTCGTTCATGATGGAGACGTAGTCCTTGGCAAGCAGGTTGTCGGCGTCGAAGATGAAAAACGCCTCGTGCTTGCCCGGGTATTCGCGAAGGATCCGCCCGAAACCGTAATCCATGACCCAGCTCTTGCCCTTGCGGGCGAGATCGTTGCGTTCGTAGACGATCGCCCCGGCACGACGCGCCTCATCGGCGGTGTTGTCAGTGCAGGCGTCGGCCACGACGAAAATATCGATGAGCTCAGAAGGATAGTCCTGTTCTTTGATGGAGCGCACCAGATTGCCTATGACAGGCTCCTCGTTATGGGCGGCGATGAAGAACGCGTAGCGGTGCTGCTTCTTTGCCCGCGGGAGCTTGACCTCACCGTGCAGGGCACCGATCACGAAAAAGATGACCTGATAGAAAAAACAAATCGTGAACAGAGTCATGACGATGAAATTGAACACGACGATAGGCGTCGGATTATCGGGGAAGAACGACACGGGCAACTCCATGCTTTGGATTCATTTGAAAGAAAGTGTAACGCGCGGTAAGGGCTCTTCGAACAAAGAACACGGCTGTCAGTATTCGAGCAGACCGAGTTGCGGAACGATGTCATCCCCCACCTCGGTGCGTCCCATCGAAAACGGGGCGAGCTCGTCCAGCACGGCAGCAAGGTCCCAGGGAAGCTCGTCACGGCATTCCACGATCTCGCCCGTCACGGGATGCTCGAACCTAACCCGCCAAGAATGGAGGAACTGCCTGGTGAGGCCCCGGTCGGCCCGCGCATCGCCGCGCCCGTACAGCGGATCGCCCACGCAAGGGTGGTTGATATGGCGCATATGGACGCGGATCTGATGCGTACGGCCCGTATACAGATGGCATTCCAGCAGCGTATAGCCGTTATCGCCGCGTTGCGCCTCGAATCGCTCCAGCACACGGAACGTCGTGATCGCCTGACGGGCGAACGGGTCATCGGAAACCGCCATCTTCACGCGGTCGCGTGTGGAACGGGCGATGCCCGTGTTGATGGTCCCCTCATCCATGGCGACCTGGCCGTGAACGAGTGTGATGTAGCGGCGGTCGAGTGTCCTGGTGCGGATGAGATTCTGAAGCGCACGCTGCGTGTCGTCGTCCTTCGCAGCGAGCATAAGCCCTGAGGTGTCGCGATCGAGCCTATGGACGATACCGGGGCGATCCTCACCCTGGACAGTACCGAGATGATCGATGCCACAATGGTAGACGAGCGCGTTGGCAAGCGTGCCGGATTCGTGTCCGTGCGCCGGGTGGCAGACAAGCCCCCGCTGCTTCGATAGGACGATCAGGTAGTCGTCTTCAAAACGGATATCGAGCGGAATAGGTTCGCCGACCACCTCGCCGGGCTCAGTTTGCTCCGGAAGGTCGACGCAGACATGGTCACCTTCAGCGACGGCATACTTCTTCGAGAGCATCGTTTCCCCGTTGACCGTCACCGATCCGGCCTCGATGAGGTGAGTGCATGCCGATCGCGAGGGGCACTTCGCCAACGAACCCAATAAGGCGTCTAGCCGCTTGCCAGCTTGGGTGGAGGAAACGGTCAGATGGACTTCTTCTGCCATCAGCGCCCGCTCCTTTCAGCGTTCTTCTTCTGCTTGCGTGCGCGATCGCGGCGGTTCAGCTCCTCGGTCGCATCGACCTGAGCGGCCGGTGACAGGAAAATAAACCCGATAAAGGCCAGCACCACACCGACGGTGATGCCGATGTCGGCGATATTGAAGACGGGAAAATCGATGAACTCCGTCGCAAGGAAATCGGTCACGAAGCCGAACACGAGTCGGTCGATCGCGTTGCCGACGGCGCCCCCCGCGACCATGCCCATGCCGATCGCCTCGAGCGAAGCGATCTGGGGGGCACGGAACAAGTACACGGCGCAAGCGATAACGACGGCTGCGGCGAGGATGACGAACAGGATCCCATGTCCCTCGCCGATACTGAAGGCGGCACCGGTGTTTCGCACATACTGCAGACGCAGCAGCCCCGGCAGCAGTTCCCTACCGGCAAAAAGGCCGCTATCTGCGCGGACAAGAGATTTGACAAGCTGATCGAGTATCAAAAAGCCGGCTGCCGGCACGCCGGCGAGAAGAAAACGCCGATTCACAGAAGGGCTTTTTTCCATACGTCGCATCCTTTCGGGTCCTTGATCGTTATCACCTTACCATGCCGCCCGCACGACCATAGAAAAAGGCGACGGCCCGAAGGTCGTCGCCTTGCGAAACGGATCGTCGATCGAGCCTGCTAGGCGTCGATCGCCTCGGCGCAACGGTCGCAGATGTGGGCATGGGCGCCATGGACGCCGACGGAAGTACGGTAATTCCAGCAGCGGTCGCAGCATTCGCCATGGGCCGCCTCGACGGAAGCGGACAGCTCCTCGCCCTGCTCGAGCTCGACTTCGGAAACGATGTAGAACTCAGCCAAGTCGACGGCCTTGTCACCGGTGAGCAACGCGTACATATCGGCCGGCACCGTCGCGTGCACGCGCACCTGCTGGCTCTTGGTGAACGTGCCTTCGGCACGCGCGTCCTCAAGAACCTTGGTGACCACGGAACGCAACTCGAGCGACGCCTCGAGCACCCCCTCGAACTCGTTGGCCTCGTCGAGCGTGATGGGCGACTTATACCAATCGAGCAACGCAGCGTACTTCTGATGATCGACGCAGCCTGCCGGCGCATAGGCCATAGCCTCGTCAACCGTGTAGGACAGAACGGGCTGCAGGTCGCGCATGAGCATGGACAGCAGCTCGGCGAGCACGGTCTGGGCACTGCGGCGCTCAAGGCTACCGGACTTCTCGCAGTACAGGCGGTCCTTCAGAGCGTCAAGGTAGACGTTGGAGAGTTCGGTGACCACGAAGTCGTAGAGTGCACGGTAGGCACGATTGAACTCGTACTTGGAGTAGGCGTCGTCGACCTCAGCCTGGACCTGCGTCAGGCGCGCGACCATGAGCTTGTCGAGCGGCAGCAGGTCGGCGAAGGCCACGCCGTCGGTCTCCGGCTCGAACTGACCCTCGAGCTCGGAGAGCAGGAAGCGCAACGTGTTGCGGAAGCGGCGATATGCGTCGGACGTGCGGGCGAGGATCTCGTGGTCGATAGCGACGTCGGAGGACGTGTCGACCGAGGCGACCCACAGACGGATGATGTCGGCGCCCATCTCGTCGCAGACCTTGTTGGGGTCGATGACGTTACCGATGGACTTGGACATCTTGCGGCCCTGGCCGTCGAGCGTGAAGCCCTGGGAGACGACCGCCTTGTACGGCGCGTGGCCGTTGGCGCCCACGGACGTAAGTAGCGAGCTTTGGAACCAGCCGCGATGCTGGTCGGAGCCCTCAAGGTAGACATCTGCCGGGTACTGGAGCTCGGGACGGAACTCGCAGACGGCCTTCCAGGAGACGCCGGAGTCCCACCAGACGTCGAGGATGTCCTTGTCGGCCTTGAGGTGATGCCCGCCGCACTTGGGGCAGGTGCAGGCGTCGCCCAGGTAGCTCTCGGGGGCGTCGGTGAACCAGGCGTCGGAGCCCTTCTCGTGGAAGAGCTTGATCACGGCGTCGAGCGTGTCGTCGTTCATGATCTTCTCGCCGCAGTCGGCGCAGGTGTAGCTCGGGATCGGCACGCCCCAGTTGCGCTGGCGCGAGATGCACCAGTCGGGACGGCCCTCGACCATGGCGCCGATGCGGTTGGCGGCGTGCGCCGGATACCACTTGACGTTCTCGCGGATCTCCTTGGAGGCCTGCTCGCGAAGACCGGTCTTGTCCATGGAGACGAACCACTGGTCGGTCGCGCGGAAGATGACCGGCTGCTTGCAACGCCAGCAATGCGGATAGCTGTGCTTGATATCCTCATGGAGGATCAGCATACCGCGCTCGCGGAGCCACTCGATGATATGCGGGTTGGCCTCGTTGACCTCCATGCCGCCCCAGGGGCCGCCCGAGCCCAGGCCGTCGCCCTCATAGAAACGACCGTCGTCGTCGACGGGCATGACCACGGGGATGCCGAACTTGGTGCCTGCGATGTAGTCATCCGCGCCATGACCGGGAGCGGAATGGACCACGCCGGTGCCGTCCTCGAGCGTGACGTAATCGGCATAGATGAACTCGCCCTCGACGCCCTGGTCGCCGAAGATCGGTTGTTTGTACTTGTTGTGGCACAGCTCGACACCCGTCATGCGCCAAGGCTCGCCGTCCGCGCCGCGCACGAGCTCGACCTCGCCGTACCCGAACTTGGCCGCATCCTTCTCAACAAGGGCCTCAGCCATGATCTCGGCATGCCCATCCTGCTCGATGGCGACATAGGTCGCCTCCGGATGCAGGATGACGGCATCGTCTGCCGGAAGGGTCCACGGCGTGGTGGTCCAGATGTCGACGAAAAGCTTGCCGGCCCAGGCCTCGAGGCCCGCAGGCGTCGTCGTCATCTCGAAGCGCACGAAGATGGCGGGGCTCGTCTCGTCCGCGTACTCGATCTCGGCCTCGGCGAGCGCCGTATGGCAGTGGGTGCACCAATGGACCGGCTTGCGGCCGCGGTAGATCATGCCCTTATCGAACATGGCCTTGAAGACCTCGACGTCGGCGGCGTCGTGCTGGTGATAGAGCGTGAGATACGGGTTGCCCCAGTCGCCGAGCACGCCCAGGCGGCGGAAGCCGGCCTTTTGGAGCTCGATGTTCTCGACGGCGAACTCGTTGCAGAGCTCGCGGATCTTGGCCGTGGAGGTCTCGTTGAACTTCTTGGTGCCGAGCTTCTCCTCGACCTTATGCTCGATGGGCTGGCCGTGGCAATCCCAACCGGGGACATAGGGGGTGTAATAGCCCTGCATGGCCCAGTAGCGGTTGATCATGTCCTTGGAGATCTTGTTCATGGCGTGGCCGATATGGATCGGGCCGTTCGCATACGGGGGACCGTCATGAAGCACGAACTTCTCGTGTCCCTCGTTCTTTTTCAGCAGCTGCTCGAAAACCTTGTTGTCCTGCCAATCCTTGAGCCTCTTAGGCTCAGACTTGGAAAGACCGGCGCGCATGGGAAAACCGGTCTTGGGCAGGTTCATGGTCTGCTTGTACTCGTTTGCCACGGTACCCCTTCCAATTGCGAACGCTCTCGCGTCCTTCGGGCACCGAAAAAGGCGCCCGTCCCTGACAAGCTGGGACGAAGCGCCTTGAAATCCGCTCATGCATACGGCGAGCTCTTCGCTTAACCACCCAGCCTAGATGCCCTCGCGCATGTTCACGCTCGCATCCTTTACTCGGCTGGCCCATCACGGCGGCCATCCCGTCGGAGCCTACTGGGCGCACGCCGTTCGGTCCGCAGCTCTGGGGTGATATTCATCGGGACGCGCGCGCGGGCTCTCAGCTCAACCCGCTCTCTGTAGCGCGCGGCGACCGATTACTCGTCCCCTTCATCGCTTTTCGGAGGTATGGTAGCACGCCGCAGCGCTACCCGAAAGGGCGTTCCCTCATTTCATATTTTTGCGAATTCCCGCACATTTACCGACGCCCGGGGCGCAAAATTACGGCAAGCAACGGCATCGAGAAGGAAGGTCGCCTATGAGAACCATCGGGATGAGCGATTACACCGTCGGGGAAGACTGCTTCGACGAGCTCCCGGCAACGCTGGAAGAATACGGAGCGAAATCCGTCGCCATCATCGGGGGCAAGCGGGCCCTCGCAGCCGCCGTACCGGGAATCGAGGCGGCGCTTGCCGGCACCGGCGTAGACGTCCTTGCCAAGCATGTCTACGGAACCGACTGCACCCGCGCCAACATCAGGAAGATCGTCGACTCCCCCGCCTGCCAGGAAGCCGACGTGCTCATCGCCTGTGGCGGCGGCAAAGCCATCGACACCGTGAAGACCGCGGCGATCGAACTGCACAAGATCGTGTTCTCGGTCCCGACGATCTGCTCGAACTGTTCGGCGGCAACCGCGATCGCCGTTGTCTACAACGAGGACGGTTCGCTCGAGGGCTACTCGTACCCCAGCAATCCGGCGCATATCTTCATCAACCCGAAGATCATCGCCGAGGCACCGGAAGAGTACTTCTGGGCCGGCGTGGGAGATGCGCTCTCAAAGCAGCCGGAGGTCGAATATGCCACTTCCGGCGGCGACCTGGAACACACCGCCGAGCTGGGCCTTGCCCTCGCCCATACCTGCACCGAACCGCTCATGACCTACGGCGTCCAGGGGATGGAAGATGTCCGCAACGGAAAATCAACCGAAGCCGTGAAGCAGATCGCTCTGGATATCGTGGTGAACACGGGCTATGTGTCCAACCTCACCAATCAAAACGATTACTACTACAACTCAAGCGTGGCCCACGCTTTCTACAACGCAAGCTGCGCCATCCCCCGCAAGGGACATTATCTGCACGGGCAAGTCGTGAGCCTGGGCGTGCTGGTGCTGTTCGCCTATACGGGGGATCGCACCGGACTCGAGCGCTACGCAGCGTTCAACAAGCAGATGGGGCTGCCGGTTACATTGGCAGAAGTCGGCCTCGCACTCGACGACATTCCCGCGCTCTGCGAGCACGCCCACGCCACGAACGAATGGAAACAGGGCAACCCCGAACCCTTCACAGACGAGAAATTCGCCGCAGCCATCAAGGCGGCCGACGCCTACGGACGCACGCTGTAGAGGCACAGCGTTTTAAAAACGTCAAACGTCTCTAAAACGTAAGAGGGCCCGATGGTCAGTCGACCACCGCGCCCTTTTACGTGGCGTGCGTAACAGATGGCGTGGAGGTATCCAGGCAGTCAGGCACCGAGCATCTGCGGTTCGAATTCGCTGATGGGAACCACACGGTATCCTTCGGCCACAAGCGCATCGGCAAACACGCCATTACCCGGAACAAGCTTGCCGCTGAAGGAGCCGTCGTAGATACGGTCGACACCGCATGAGGGGCTCCGATCCTGCAGCACGCAAAACGCGATCTCACAGGGACCGCCCGCCTGCGCGCAGATATCCAACGCGCGCCGGGCCCCGCGCCGAAAGGCATCGTCCACGACCTTTCCCGTACGGTCACGCACCACCCCGTTCACGATCTCGGCGGGCTCGCGCGGACAGGGAAGCCCACCGAACATCTCCGGGCAGACCAACACGACCTCGGTACCCGTTCGCTCGACGGCCTCAACGAGCGCAGCGGCATAGTTGTCGAGCCCGTTGTACTTGCAGTCCTCCCCCATAAGGCAGGCACTGACCACGATTTTCAAAACGTTCACTCCCATCAAAAAAGCGGCCACCGGGTCGAACCCGATGGCCGCAGACCTCAAGCGAACGCCTACTCGGCAGGCTGCTTGGGCATAAGCGGATTCTCGCGCGAGAGCAGCGACATGAACTCCTCGCCGGTGATGGTTTCCTTCTTGTACAGGTAACGAGCCAGCTCATGAAGCTTGAACTTGTTCTCCTTCAAGATCTGAAGCGCACGGCTATGCGCATCCTCGAGCAGCTTGGCGACGATCTCGTCCACGCGCTCGGCAGTACCGGGCGCACAGGTCAGCGAGGTGTCCTGGTTCAGGTAGGCGTTCTGGACCGTACCGAGGGCCATCATGCCGAACTCGTCGGACATACCGAAGCGCGTCACCATGTTACGTGCGAGTTTGGTGGCCTGCTCGATATCGTTGGCCGCACCGGTGGTCATCTCACCGAAGATCAGCTCCTCGGCGGCACGGCCACCGCAGTACACGGCGAGCTTATCCAGAACCTCCTGGCGCGTGGTGAGGAAGCGCTCGTCCTCCTCGACCTGCATGGTGTAGCCCAGGGCACCGCTCGTGCGCGGCACGATCGTGATCTTGGTGACCGGTGCCGAGCCCTTCTGACGAGCGGCGACGATGGCATGGCCGATCTCATGGTACGAGACGATTTGCTTCTCGTGGTCGGAAAGCACCGTGGACTTACGCTGCTGACCGGCGATGACGACCTCCACGGACTCCTCGAAGTCCTCTTGGGTGGCACGCTTGCGGCCTTCGCGGACGGCACGGAGCGCGCCCTCGTTGATAATATTGGCCAGATCGGCACCGGATGCACCGGGCGTGGCGCGGGCGATAGCCGTCAGGTCGACGGGCGGTTGGATCTTCACGCTCTTGGCATGCAGCTCGAGGATGTTCTTGCGACCGGTGAGGTCGGGAAGCTCGACGGGGATACGACGATCGAAACGGCCGGGACGCAACAGGGCCGGATCGAGGCTGTCGGGACGGTTGGTAGCGGCAAGGACGACGATACCCTTGTGGTTATCGAAACCGTCCATCTCGGTCAGGAGCTGGTTCAGCGTCTGCTCGCGCTCGTCGTTACCGGAGAAACCGCCGCCATCGCGCTTCTTGCCGATGGTATCGATCTCGTCGATGAAGACGATGCAGGGGGCCTTCTCCTTAGCCTGCTTGAACAGGTCGCGGACTTTGGCGGCACCGCGGCCGACGAACATCTCGACGAACTCAGAGCCGGAGATGCTGAAGAACGGCACGCCCGCCTCGCCGGCGACGGCCTTGGCGAGCAGGGTCTTACCGGTACCCGGAGGGCCAACGAGCAGGGCACCGCGCGGCAGCTTGGCGCCGATCTCCTCGTAGCGCTGCGGCTTCTCGAGGAAGTCGACGACCTCTTTGAGGGACTCCTTGGCCTCTTCCTGGCCGGCGACGTCCTTGAACGTCACGCCGACATCCTTGGATGCGATCACGCGGGCACCGGACTTACCCAGGCCGCCGCCCATGCCGAATCCGTTGCCGCCGAAGTTCATGGACGGGCCGTCATCACCCATGGCCTTCTTCATGCGGCGGTTCAGCCACCAACCGATGAGGAAGAAGATCACCATGGGAAGCACCAACGTGATGAGGTAATACGTCATCAGGCCGGAATTCTTGTCGGGGACGATCGACTCGAGCGAGGCGCCCGAGGCCAAAACGCGATCGGTGAACCCGGAATCGTTCGGCACGCCGACCGTCTTGTAGGCGATGCTGTCGTCCTCGCCCTTCTTGGTGTAGTAGATCGTGTAATCATCCGTGTTGTACTGCACGGATTCGACGTCCTTGCGCTTGAGCGCAGAAACGAACGTCGAGTAGTCCGTCTCCGTGATCTGCTGCGTGTGGCCGATGTTGGGGAACAACACGGTTGAAAGCACGAGGTAGACAACGAAGGCGATGAGCACGTAGAGGATCATGTTCCGTCTACGCTTGTGGTCATCCATCTCCATGTACGTAAACTCCATCGTTGGGGCCGATAATGTTTTCTACGATACCCCTAGTTGGGCTTTGTAATCATGGATAGCGAAGGAAAGGGCACAGATGGCATCACTCGAGGTCGGCAAGGTGCAGATCTACACCGGAGACGGCAAGGGCAAGACGACGGCCGCGCTCGGCCTCGCCTTCCGGGCGATCGGATACGGACTCGACGTCCTGATGCTCCAATTCGCCAAGAAGCTGCACTGTGCGGAGCACGACGCCGCCCAACGCTTCGGGCTCGAGATCGTCCAGGCTGACCGGCAGACACCCGAGGCATGTGCCGAGCAGATCATGGAACTCGCCCGGGCGCGCATCGCAACCGTCGATATGTTGATTCTCGACGAGCTCGGTGAAGCCATGCGGCGAGGATTCGTCGCCCGCAAGGATATCGAAGACCTGATCGCTCTCAAACCCGCGACGACGGAGCTGGTCATGACAGGTCGGGGCCTGCTGCTTCTCTCGGACCTCGCCGACCTGGTGACCGAGATGCGCCCAGTCAAGCACTACTTCGACGAGGGCCTGCTGGCTCGCAGAGGTATCGAGTATTAAATCGCGACATCCATCTTGGTCGCGTGGGCATTGGCTCGCGTAAGCCACGTACCGAACCGGTAATACAATAGGAACAGAATCGCCGTAACCGTCCATGTAACGGGATAGACGAGCAGCAGCGCCTCAACGACATGCCAGATCGGCAGCACCGCCAGCACCCAAACGATGCGAAGCACGCAGGTGCCCACGATGGTAAGCACCATAGGCTGAAAGCTCACCCCGGCACCGCGCATAAGACCCGACGTGTTTTCAACGATCGAGAACACTGCGTAGAACGGCGCAACATAGTGGATCATGACCGTGGTAAACGACGTCACGCCCTCATCATCGACGAACACGCGAGATAACGGCCCAACGAACACGAACAGGGCAGCAGACATCGTACCCACGATGACGAACGCCATGACGATAGATGTACGAAAGCCCTTCTTCATGCGATCGAAGTTTCGCGCACCGAAATTCTGGGCGGCGAACGTGGTCAGCGCAACGCCCAACGCCTCAACGACCATCCAGATAAAGCAGTCAAGACGGCCGGCCAGGCCCCACCCGGTCGTGGCGTTCGCGCCAAAACCGTTGACCGAAGCCTGGACCAGCAGATTTGATATCGAATACGCAGCGGACTGGATACCAAGCGGCATGCCGCATGAAATCATATTCTTGAAAATGGGGCCGTCGATGCCAAGGCGCGTAGGGTGCAACCTCCAAGACCCTTCGGTGCGCATCATCCGCGCCACGATCATGGAACAGTTGATGGCGATGGTGAGCGCCGTCGCGATACCGCAGCCCAGAGCCTCCAGACGGAGTCCGGCAACAAGAACAAGATCGAAGATGACGTTGATAACGCAACCGCTTGCGATAATCACGGCAGGGCCTTTGGTATCGCCCACCGCACGCAAAAGCGCCGTACCCATGTTCATAACGAGCGTGAAGATCATGGCGGCGAAATAGCAGCGAGCGTAGACGACGGCTTCGGTAAGTAACTCCTGCGGCGTATCGAGAAAGCGCAGCATGGGCTCCGCAAGCAGCACGCCCGCAACGGAGAAGAACGCACCGAGTAAGAGCGCGAACGTCATGGCGGTATGTACGGAACGCGAAAGCCGCTCGTGGTCCTTCTGCCCGAAATACTGACCGGTGATCACGGCGCAGCCGGCACCGAGCCCCACGCAGAACCCCACGCAGAGCTCGGAGAGCGTAGTAGTGGACTGAATGCCACCCAACGCCGCCTTGCCGCCGAACTGTCCGACGATATACGTATTGATGAGGGCATATGCCTGCTGGAAGAACGAGCTGAAAAAGATGGGGATGCACAGCGTGAGCAGCTGCTTCCAGATCACACCCCGCGTGACATCGATCGACGCTCGTCCCGTTTCGGCCATATAACCCCCTCCACCGATACAGCAGCTATCGTAACGCACCGCCACCTCATAGAAGGGAGATTACGGTACACGATCCACTAGTGGTACAGGCCCGGCTGATAATGGTAGGCGTTGTCCACATGGGGGCACAGCTGCCAAAACGCCACGGCGCTCGCCGCGGCCACATTGAGCGAATCGACCCCATGGGCCATCGGAATGCGGATCGCCGTGTCGCACCCCTTGATGGTCTGGGCCTTAAGACCGGCACCCTCCGTACCCATGAACAGGGCCAAGCGGTCGATCTCCTGCAAAGAAGGGTCATCCAGCGATACGGAGTCGTCGGTAAGCGCCATCGCGGCGCAGGTGAATTCGGCATCATGCAGTGTCGCGAGCCCGTCATACGGCCACACACGGGCCTCGCTCCCGATGCGCGTCCAAGGAACCTGGAAGACGGTCCCCATGCTCACGCGAACGGCACGACGGTACAACGGGTCGCAGCAGGTGGGGCTCACCAGAATGCCATCGATATTCAACGCGGCCGCTGACCGGAAGATAGCGCCGACGTTCGTGTGGTCCACGATGCCCTCGAGCACGCAGACGCGTACGGGGCGCTCTCCGGCGGCCTCACGCACCCCTGTAAGGAACTCAGCGGCGGGAACGGTACGCGGCCTGTGGAACGCGGCGAGCGCGCCGCGTGTCACGGTGAAACCGGTGAGCTGCTCCATCAAGTCCATCGATGCCACGAAAACCGGAACCTGCGCGTCGTCCCAGCGGCGCTCGATCTCATCGAACATGGGATCCATCGAAGCAACCCACTTCTCCCCCATCAGAAAGCTCAGAGGCTCGTAGCCGGCACGGACTGCGCGCTCGATCACCTTGGCGCTCTCGGCGATGAAGATGCCCTTTTCGGGTTCCAGGACCGACCTGAGCTCACGTTCGGTCAGACGGGTGTAGACGTCGAGCCGCTCGTCTTCAAGCGACGTGATAGAAAGGATATCGACGGCCATCAGAACTTGTTCGCGATCTTCTTGGCCGTGCGCTTGAGATTGGCAGCAAGGCCGCCGCGCGGATGCGCCGCTTCATACTCGAGACGCTTTTTGCGTTTGTCGTACTCCTCGACGATGATGTCGCCGTATTCGCGCTCGAGTCTGTCGTAGAAGTCAACGGCACCCTTGATCTCCTCGACGGTGGGATGTCCCTTCTGCACGCCACCGACGATCTTGAACAGGCCCCATGTGTCGAACCCGGTGCAGCCGTACACGCCCATGAAGATAGCCTGCTTCATACGGCAGATGCCGTCGATATCCTTGCCGTACCACTTGTTCTTGCCGCCATAGGTCATCAGGCCGAAGACCTTGTCCTGGGGTTGCAGCACGTTCGACAGCACGCGGGCCATGTCCTTGTCGATCTCGGAATAGTAGATGCCCGTGGCGACGCCGATCAGATGGTACTCGGAAAGATCGGGGTACTCGTCCTTGCCGAGCGCTTTGATATCGAGCGTGTCGACCTCGGGATGCTCCGCGACGATGGCGTCGACGAGCTTCTTCGTGTTCCCGTGATGGCGGGACGCGTACAGGATGATGGTTCTCATGCTCTACTCTTTCACTCGTTGATAGGTGACGAACTCGAAGGAGACGCCCTCGTCGCCCTCGTCCGGCCCCACGACCATGGGCTCGGTCGAGCGGACGACCGTCCAGTCCCCATCGGCATCGAGATCGGGGAAAAACGTATCCGAGTCACATGTCACATGGTTGTGGGTGATCTCGGCCTCGGCACAGTACGGCAGAAGCTGCGCATACACCGCGCCGCCACCGATCACCCATGCGACCTCGCCATCGGCAACGGCGGCGAGCGCCTCGTCCACCGAATGCACGGGCTCAACGCCCTCGCGCGAAAAGCCCTCATCGCGAGTCAGCACGATGTTGCGGCGGTTCTTGAGCGGACGGCCCCCGGGGAAGCTCTCAAGCGTCTTACGCCCCATGATGACGGGGCAGCCCTTCGTGCACGCGACGAAATGCCGCATGTCGCGTCGATTCGACACGACCATGTCACCGTCCCTGCCGATACCCCAGTCGTCGCAAACGGCGACGATCGCCTTGAGCGTACATGCCATGATCTGACCCGCCTACACCGCGACGGGGATGTTCTTGACCTGCGGGCCGGCGACATAGTCCTCGACGATCAGATCGTCCGTGGTGAACGCGTAGAAATCGTGGACGTCGGGGTTGAGGTGCACCTTCGGTGCAGGATGCTGCGGCCGGGAAATGAGCTCCTTGACCGTCTCGACGTGACGGTCGTAGATATGGGCATCGGAGATGACATGCAACAGCTCGCCGGGAACCATGTCCACCGACTGCGCCACCATCATAAGCAGGATGGCGTACTGGCAGACGTTCCAGTTGTTCGCCGTCAGGATATCCTGGCTGCGCTGGTTCAGGATCATGTTGAGCGTGGGCTTATCATCACCGGGACGCTCGGTGACGTTGTACGTCACGCTGTACGCACAGGGATACAGGTGCATCTCGTGCAGGTCGGCGAACGTGTAGGTGTTGGTCATGATGCGGCGCGAGAACGGCGTGTGCTCAAGGTCGTAGAGCACACGGTCCATCTGGTCGAACTCGCCTTCGGGATATTGCGACTTCTGGGCGATCTGGTACCCGTAGGCCTTGCCGATAGACCCCGTTTCGTCAGCCCAGGAATCCCATATATGGGAGTTGAGGTCGTGAACGTTGTTGGACTTGCGCTGGTAGATCCAGAGGATCTCATCCATGGCCTTCTTGAGACCGGTCTTGCGCAGCGTGAGCGCAGGAAACTCCTCGCGTAGGTCGTAGCGGGCCGTGACACCGAACTGCTTGATGGTGTACGCCGGAGTGCCATCCTCCCAATGGGGACGGACCTTCTGTCCTTCAGTGGTGGTTCCGTTGGCGAGGATATCCTCGCACATGGCCACGAACCGCTCATCGGCCTTGCTCATCGCTTTACCTCCATCAACTCACAAGCGGGATACCTGCCGCACGGCAGGCGCCGTTAGATGCTACTTGCGCTTCATCTGGGCTTCCATCTGACGTAGCATATCCATCTCGGACGCGCCGCCGCGAGCGCCCATGCCACCGAGACCCATGGCGTCGAGACCGGGGATGTTGGGCATGCGCATCTTTTTGCCCTTTTTACCCTTTTTGCCCTTTTTGCCACCCTGGTTCGCCATGGAACGCATCTTGCCCATCATCTTGTTCATCTCGCTCCACTGGCGGATGAGCTGATTGACGTCGGCAGGAGTGGTGCCGGAGCCCTTGGCGATACGCGCGCGTCGCTGGCCGTTGATGATGGCGGGCTTCAAGCGCTCCTCCTTGGTCATGGACATGATCATGGCCTCGTTGCGGTCGAAAACGCTCTCGTCGACGTTGCCGCCCATCTGGTTGAGGGCGCGTTGCCCGCCGGGCAGCATGCCGAGGATGCCCTTCATACCGCCCATCTTCTTGACGGCCTTCATCTGGTCGAGCATGTCGTTCATGGTGAAGCCCTCGCGCAGCATGCGCTCGGCGGCCTCGAGCTGCTCGGCATCGGCGGCTTCCTGGGCCTTCTCGATGATGCCGACCACATCACCCATGCCTAAGATTCGCTTAGCCATGCGGTCGGGGTAGAACGGCTCGAGCGAATCAGGCTTCTCGCCCATGGAGACGAACTTGATGGGCTTGCCGGTGACCTGGCGCACGGAAAGCGCGCCGCCGCCGCGGGCGTCGCCGTCGAGCTTGGAGATGATAACGCCATCGAAGTCGGTACGCTCGGCAAACGTGGAAACGACGTTGACGATATCCTGGCCGGTCATAGCGTCGACGACCATGAGCACCTGGTCGGGCTTGACCGCCTTCTTGATGTCGACGGCCTCCTGCATCATCTGCTCGTCGATCTGCAGACGACCGGCGGTGTCGACGATGACAACATCGCGCAGATGGTCGACGGCCTCCTGGATGGCCCCCTTGGCGATATCGACCGGATGCGCGCCGTCGCCGCGGAACACGGGCACGCCGATCTCGCCGCCGAGCGTGGCGAGCTGGTCGGCAGCTGCTGGGCGGTAGACGTCGCAGGCCGCGAGCAAGGGCGAGCGGCCCTGCTTCTTGAGCAGGTAGGCCAGCTTGACGGCTGCTGTGGTCTTACCGGAGCCCTGAAGGCCCACGAGCATGATGACGTTGGGGATGCGACTGCTGAAGACCAGTTTGCTCTCGGTAGACCCCAGAAGCTCGGTCAGCTGGTCGAGCACGATCTTGACGACGTTCTGGGCAGGCGTGAGGGAGTCCATGACCTCGGCGGTCAGGCAGCGCTCCTTGGTCTTGGCGACGAACTCCTTCACGACCTTGAAGTTGACGTCGGCCTCGAGCAGCGCCATGCGGATCTCGCGCATGGCGGAGTTGATATCGGCCTCGGTGAGCTTGCCTTTACCGCGCAGGCGGTCGAACGTATCGTTCAGACGATCGCTGAGTGAATTGAACAATGTAACTCCTTTTCAGGGGATGGACGAAGGCAGAGCGGCAGGGTCGGGCAATCGGCTACTCGGACTCGCCGACCAGGGCGCGGCAGAAATCGTGCGCATCGAACTGCTGCAGGTCGTCGACTTGCTCGCCGACACCGATACGGTAGATGGGGAGCTTGAGCTTTTCGGCGACCGCCATGGCGATACCGCCCTTAGCCGTACCGTCGAGCTTGGTCATGATGATGCCGTCGAGCCCCAGCGCCTCGTTGAACTCGATGGCCTGGTTCAGACCATTCTGGCCGGTGGCGGCATCGATCACGAGTACCACATAGACGGGCATGGGGCCCGCCGTGCAGCGCTCGGCGCGTTTGCGCGTGACGTTGACGACCTTGGCCAGCTCGCGCATGAGCTCGGGACTCGTGTGGAGACGGCCGGCGGTATCGATGAGAACCAGTTCGCTGCCGAGTTTGTCCGCCTCGTCGAGCACGTCATAGCAGACGCTCGCGGGATCGGAACCGCGGTCGCGCTTGACCACGGGAACGCCCGCGCGCTGACCCCACACATCGAGCTGTTCGATAGCGGCCGCGCGGAAGGTGTCGGCCGAGCCGATCACGACCTTCTTGCCGCGCCCCGCGATATCGCTCGCGATCTTGCCGACCGTGGTGGTCTTGCCGGCACCGTTGATGCCGACGAACAGCACGCAAGACGGAGTCTCGGTGAACGGGTCGTGCTCCATGGGCACAAAATCCTGCTCCAGGCGCTCGGCTAGGGCGCGACGCAGCTGAGGAGCCGTGCTGAGATTCTTCTTGGCGGCGATGTCGCGCAGGTCATCGACTACGTCGATGGCGATCTCGGCACCCATGTCACCCATGACGAGCGTGTCCTCGAGATCTTCCCAGAAGTCCTCGTCGACCTCGCCACCGAAATAGAACACCTCGTTCAGGGCCTCGCGGCTGCGCTGCAGACCGCGGGAGAGAGCATCAAAGAAGCCCATTATGCATTCACGACCTTTCCGGTTTCGCGATCAAGTCTTTGGGAGACGACACGGCTCACGCCGTCCGCCTGCATCGATACACCATACAGCACATCGGCGTCCTCCATGGTGCGTCGCTGATGGGAGATAACCAACAGCTGGGTGGTCTTGCGCAAGATATCGATGGCGCCGATGAGCTTGGAGAGATTGGCATCGTCGAGCGCCGCCTCGACCTCGTCGAGCACGTAGAACGGTACGGTGCGCGTGCGGTAGACGGCAAACAGGAGCGCCAGCGCCGTCAGAGACTTCTCGCCACCGGACATGAGCATCATCTTGGTGATGCGTTTGCCACGGGGCTGCGCCACGACCTCGATACCCGTTTCGGAGGGATGCTCGGGATCGGTCATCTCCAGATGCGCCTGGCCGCCGGGGAACAGCATGGAGAAGATCTCACGGAAGTTGCGGTCGACCTTCTCGAACGTGACGAGGAAGCTCTTGCGCATCTTGCGATCGATAGCCGCCGTGATCTTCGTGAGCGCCCGACGCGCCGACTCGAGATCGGCAAGCTGCGCCTCGATGTAGTCGGCACGGCCTTTGAGCTGCTCGTATTCCTCCATGGCCACCTGGTTGACGGGACCAAGGTTGTTGATCTGGCGCACGAGCTGGTTGAGCTCGCGCTCTGCAGCGTCGCGATCTTCGGGAGCGGGAAGCGCCAGGGCCTCCTCGAGCACGGTCTTGCCGTCGGCGGTGATGGCTTTGATGGCCGCCTCGACCTGGACCTCGAGCTTGCCGCGCGAGATCTTCACATCGTTTTGAGCGGCCGTGGCCTGCTCGACCTCAGCCTTGGCAGCGGTGACTTGCTGCTTGGCATCCTCGATAGTCTTCTTGAGACTCGCGCTGTCCGCCTCTTCGATCGAGGCCTGGTCGCGCAAGCGCGCAGCCCAGTCCGTGGCACGGTCGAGCAAGTTGGAGTATCGCTCGTGAAGCGGGTCGACGCGCAGACGGAGGACCTCGAGCGAGCGGGACGCCTGACGGGTTCCGCGAATGCGCCGATCGATGTTCTCAAGACGATGCTCGAGCTCAGGGGCACGACTTTCGAGCGACTTCAGACGCTCGACGGCCTGGGCACGGCGGACCTTCGCGTCGGCGAGCTTGCCGGCAGCCTCAGAGTCATCACGCCGGACGCGATCGAGCTCATCGTTGGCCTCGGCAAGCTGGGAGGCAAGCTCCCCTGCTTCGGCACGGGCCTCATCACGCGAACGTGAAAGCTCGTCGACCTTGGGGCGGGCGTCGCGCACGGCCTGCGCCGCTTCCTCACGGCGACGCGCGATGCGCTTCTGCTCGGCCAACGAGGTACTGAGCGACTGCTCAAGACGACCGATCTCGGAAAGCACGGAGCGCTTCTCGCCCTCGAGGCGCGCGATCTCGCCGGCGGCATCGCCCTCGGCGGATCGGGCCTCCTCAAGGCCCCGGGTCGCCTCGGAAACCTGCTCGAGCGCATGCTCGAACACGGCCGACAGATCGGGTTCCAGCCCGGTAAGCTCCCGGATACGGCGCTTGCGCTCGAGGGTGCCCGCCGCCTCATCGGAGCCGACGCCCACCCGCACGATCCCGCCGGAGCACACGCGAGCCCCCTCGGGCGTGATATAGAGCACGCCGGGCACGGGCTCGGCGGCAAGGGCGTCGGCAAGCGTGTCGACCACGTAGATATGGCCGAGCAGCGCTTGGACGACGCCGGCGAAACCGTCGCGGACCCGCAGGCGCTCGACCAGGCGATATCCCTTGGCGCCCACAGGGGCATCAGGAACGTTGACGGTACGGGAGACCAGCAGCGCCTCGCCCGAGGTCTTCTTCTGCTCGAGCGCGACGGTACCGGCCTTCCGAAGCGTATCGGCATCCTCGAACAGAAGAGCGTCGATATCGCTCGCCAGCAGCTGCTCGACCAGCCCTTCAAGCTCCTCGGGAGCCTCGATCACGTCACCCAGACGGCACGAGACGTCGTCGCCCATGGCCCCCACCACGCGAGACACGAGCGGCGAGCTGTCGGACAGGCGCTCATCGAGCTTCCGCAGGCTGGAGAGCTCGGACGTCACCTCGGACAGGCGCTCGCGGGCCTGCGACTCCTTACCGCGCAGTTCACGCAATGCGGCTTGGGCGACGTCGGTCGCCTCGTGCGCTTCGCTTTTGCGCTTTCGGGCGGCCTCGAGCAGGGCATCGAGTTCCTCGGAGCGGTCGCGACGGCTGTCGAGGGAGGAAGAGACCTCCTCGACACTCGCATCGATCTGCTCCAAGCGCGAGGCGAACATCTCGTCCTCGACCTCGGCATTCGAAAGCGAATCGCGCACCTTGGCCAGATCGAGCGCGGCCTTGTCGGCCATGCGCTGCGCATCGCGCTGCCTGCGCGTGAGATCCGTGATGGTGCGGTCGAGCTCGACGCGCCGCTCGTGCAGCTCCACCGCGGCCGGCTCGAGCTCGGCGACGTCCGCCGTGGCAGATTCCAGCGCGCCGCGCATGTCATCGAGCTTCCCGCGCGTTTCCTCGAGTTCCTCAGCAACTCGCCGGCGCTGGTGCTCCGAACCGGAAATCTGTCCGCGCATGTCCGACAGGCGCGAAACCATATTGCGGCCCTTTTCCTCCAACAGGCGCATATCGGAGTTGATGCGACCCACCACATCTTGCATATGACGGCGCTGTTCACCCAAATCGCCGACGAACAGGCCTTTTTCCTCGAGCATGACCTGGAGCTTCTCAAGCTCGCGCTCTTTCTCGCCCAAACGGTAGCGTGCCAGCTCGACCGCCGCCGCCGTCTCCTTGGCCTGCCCCTCCATATCGTTCCACTCGGCTTGCAGGCGGCGCAGTTCGTCGACGGCCAGGATCTGCGTCAATTCGTTAGCGCGCGAAGACAGCTCTTTGTATTTTCGGGCGCGATCGACCTGACGCTCCAGGGGGCGCAGCTGACGGGCGATCTCCTTGTTGATGTCGCGGGCGCGCATGAGATGCTCGTCCATGGACTTGATCTTCTTGAAGGCGCGTTCCTTGCGACGCTTGTGCTTGGAGATGCCGGCGGCTTCCTCTATGAGCGCACGGCGCTCCTCGGGACGGCTCTGCAGGATGGCATCGAGCTTGCCCTGGCTGATGATGGAATGGGTATCCTTGCCCAAGCCGGAATCGTGCAGGATGTCCTGGATATCCATGAGGCGGCACGGGCTCGAGTTGATGAGGTACTCGCTCTCGCCCGAGCGGTACATGCGACGCGTGACGGCGACTTCGTCGAAATCGACCGGCAGCATGTGGTCGGAGTTGTCGAGCACCAACGTGACCTCGGCCACGCCCACGGCCTTGCGCGCGGACGAACCGGAGAAGATGACGTCCTCCATGGCCTGGCCGCGCAGCATCTTGGCGCTCTGCTCGCCCAGCACCCACAGGATGGCATCGGAGATATTCGATTTACCCGAGCCGTTCGGTCCGACGATGACCGTCAGACCCGGCTCGAACGTCATATGGGCGCGGTCGGCGAACGACTTGAAGCCCTTGAGCGTGAGCGACTTTAAGTACACGGTGCCTCGCTACTCGTCTTTGCCTTTGGTGATGACCCCGTTCTCGGTGTATCCCAGGCGATCGAGGGCGGCCAGCGCGGCCGCGGCCTCGGCCTCCTTCTTAGACGAACCGGAACCCTTGCCCTGGCGGATGCCGTCCACCAGCACCACCGACGTGAACGTGGGCGCATGAGCGGGACCGGCGGAATCGACCAGCTTGTACGCTGGGGGCTCATGGCCGTCGCTCTGAACGCATTCCTGCAGAAAAGATTTGGGGTTCAAGGGATGCTCGGCGCGCTCGGTCGCCAAGTGCGGCTGCAGCGTACGCGTGATGAAGTTGTACGCGATTTCGTAGCCGCCATCGAGAAACATCGCCCCCACCAGGGACTCGTAGACGTTTTCGAGCGCGGAGTGGAGACCGCGCGCGCCGGTACCGGTCTCGGACGCGCCGAAGATGATGCAATCGTCGATGCCCAGCTCGTGCGACACCTCGCTCAACGTGGCACCGGAAACAAGTGAAACCTTGAGGCGCGTCAGCTTTCCCTCGTCGAATTCGGGATACGCGCGGTACAGCTCGAGCGCCACGATCATGCCCAGGATGGAATCGCCCAGGAACTCCAGGCGCTCGTAGCTTGCGGAGACGGGCTGGCCCTCTACGGCCGACGGATGCGTCAGTGCAGCGCGAAGCAGCTTCTTGTCCTCGAACTCATAACCGAGGATCTTCTCGATTTTGGCAAGTCGTTGGGAAAGTGCCACGAATCTTTAGGCCTCCTTGACGGACTCGATGACGTCGAGCGCGTCGGAAACGGAATTCATCGTGTCGAGCTTGTCGTCGGGAACCTCCATGTCGAAGGCGTCCTCGATAGCGGTGACGAGCTGCAGGCGATCGAGCGAGTCGGCGTCGAGGTCGTCGAACGTGGTCTCGAGCGTGATCTCGTCTTTATCGATGCCGAGCACGTCGCTGGCGACCTCGGCAACCTTATCGAACATCTCAGTGCGGTCCATGCGCACTCCTCTCGTATGCGGGACATAGCTTAAGCAATCATACCCTATTGCCGGCCACGCCCCGCGCACGCAAGGTCAAGCACCGAGAGACGCTACAGAACGATGCCGTCCACCGAAGCAGCGACGCTCTCCACCAGGCCGGCGCGCACCGCATGGGCTGTGGCGAGCGTTCCGTTCTTGACGGCCTCGACGCTCGTGGCACCGTGCCCGATCAGCACGACGCCACGCAACCCGAGCAGGATTGCCCCACCGTAGGCATCGCCGGAGAGCTTGTCCTTGACCTGATGAAGTGCGTCTTTGAGCAGCAGCGCGGCGACCTTGGTCTTGAGCGAACCCATGAACGACTTCTTGAGCTCCTTCATGAGGAACTTAGCGGCACCCTCGGTTGCCTTGAGCGCGATGTTGCCGGAGAAGCCGTCGCACACGACCACGTCGAAGTTGCCGGACGTCAGATCGGACCCCTCGCAGTTGCCCGCGAACCCGGGGACCGACGCCTCCATGAGCGGGAAGCACTCTTTGGTGAAGTGCGATCCCTTGGTGTCCTCGCTACCATTGGAGAGCAGACCGACGCGCGGGTTCTCGATCCCGCAGACTACTCGGGCGTACGCGGCGCCCATCTGGCCGAAGCGCACGATGTCGGCCGGATCGACATCGGGGTTGGCGCCCATGTCGCACAGGATGGTCACGCCGCCGGCGGCATTGGGCAGGGCGCTCGTGATGCACGGGCGCACCGGGCGCTTCTCGCCGTCCTCGGCATACTTAAAGGGCGTGACATACGCTGTCGCGGCGGCAGTCATGGCACCGGTGGAACCTGCGGAGAAAAAACCGTCGGCCTCCCCTTTCTTGACCGCGCGGCACGCGAGGACGATGGAAGACTTGCGCTTCTTCATGACGGCATGGATGGGATCGTCCTCCATGGTGATGACATCGGGTGCGACCAATGCGACGACGCGGTCGTGCGACGCCGCGAAGGACGTGACGATCTCATCCGGACCCACGGCGACGACCGTCAGGTCCTGATCGGCTGCCAGTGCGGCCTCGATCCCGTCGAGGACGACCTGGGGCTTCTCGTCGCCGCCCATGACGTCGACGCAAACACGCACCTTGCTCATATGCTCTCCTTGTACAGAAATGGCCGACTCGAAGAGCCGGCCATGAAAACGATCCCTATGGGAAGCCACCGATCTACTCGGTGACGATGACCTCGCGGTCCTTGTAGTAACCGCAGCTCGGGCAGACGTGGTGCGGGAGCTTCACGGCACCGCAACGCGGGCACGTGGACTTGGCGGCAGCAGAAATCTTCATATTCGCAGAACGACGGGTATGCGTGCGAATGCGGCCCTGCTTTTGTTTGGGTACTGGCATGATGACCTTCCTTAAGAACTATCTATCGTGGCGATTACGCGCAAGTAGCGAGTCTACCACAGAATCCACCCATGTACATGGAATAACACGTTTCGCAAATAATCCAAACCAGGCTAATCGTCAAGCTTGAGATTCTTGAGCGCCGCGAACGGGTTCTCGTCGCTGTCGACCCAATCCCGTTCGGTTTTGGAAGCGCAGTCGCACTGCTCGCGGTTGAGGTTGCAACCGCAAGTGGGGCAAAGGCCCCGGCAATCCGGCTGGCAGAGCACGACGAACGGGGTATCCATGACCACGGCGTCGTTGATGGGTTCCGCGAGGTCGATGATGCGGTCCTCGCCCACGAGCTCATAGCCGTCTTCGTACGCCTCGGGATCCTCGGGCTCTTCGAACAGATAGAACTCCTCGATCTCGCCGGCGATATCGAAGCTCGCCGGATCGAGGCAGCGATCGCACTCCCCCGTGGCGTGCGCGCGCACCAACCCCGTCACGAGGATACCGGTGCCGGCGTTGGTGAGCACCACGTCGTACGAGACGCCGTCGGCCAGCTGGTAGGTCTTCTCGCCCACGTTGTACAAGGCAGCGTCGACCTTGCCGGATACGGGAAGCGAATCGCCGGGATTCTCGAGCTTGTCCGCGATATCGACCGGGACCGCAGCGAAGTCAGCCATTACCAGCCGCCGTTCTGCTGTTGATTGGCGCCCTCGTTGAGCTGCTGGCGGCACCGGGCGACGGTACCGGTCAGGCTCTTGAGGTTCTCCTCGAGGTGCGTGAACACCTGCTCGGCGTAATCCTCGGCGGCATAGCGGGTCTCACGCTCGTACTGCTGGGCGCGATCACGGATATCGTCGGCCTGCTGCTGCGCCAAGCGCACGATCTCCTGCTCGCCGGCGATGGTGAGCGCCTGCTGCTGGGCGTCGGCGATGATGCTATCGGCCTGTGAGGTGGCGGAGGCCATGAGCTCGTCGCGCTCCTTGAGGATGCGGCGGGACTTCTGCCACTCATCCGGATAGCTCATGCGGATCTCGTCGAGAATGTTATAGAAGACATCGGCATCGATGGTCTTGAACTGGGCGTTCTTGCCGAATGGGGGCTTGGCTTCCTCGATCAGCCCTTCGAGCTCATCGACCAAGCTGACGATCCTGTCGCCAGGAAAATTCTCGCCCGGCATCCGGACTCCTTTCATCGGGTTCATATCAACCTAGTACTTTAACACAAGGGAGGCGCTACCTTGAAAAACGCAGCTCCAGCGCACGGGCCACGTTATCGGGCACGAACTCGCGCACGTCGCCCCCGAACGAGGCGATCTGACGCACGATGGACGAGGAGATGTAGCCGTACTGCGGGGCGCTCATGACGAAGATGGACTCCAGCGATTCATCGAGTCGATAATTGAGATCAGCCTGCTGGAGTTCGTACTCGAAGTCGGTCATGGCGCGAAGCCCCTTGACCACCGCGTCGGCACCGATCTCCCGGGCGAAATCGACCAGGAGCCCCGTAAAGGGGCGGACCTCGACGCCGTCGAGGTCGCACAGGGCCTCACGGGCGAGACCGACGCGCTCCTCGAGCGAGAACGTGGTGCCCACGCCGTTCTTGCCGAGCGAAGCGGCGACGGCGACGGTCACGTTGGGACAGATGCGCAGCGCGCGGCGGATGACGTCAACGTGACCGAAGGTGATGGGGTCGAACGTACCGGGAACGAGTACATGTTGGATGGAATCGGACAAAAGATGTCGCTCCTTATTCAGATCGGTAACGCAAGAGATCGACGGCGGTGATCCCGTAGCGCTTCTCGCGTTCGACGGCAAAACCTTCCGGCGCGGCACCGGCATCGGCCGCCGCATGCTCGAAGACGGCGATAGCGCGAGGCGAGAGCATGCCGTTGCGCGCGAGATCCACCAACAGCCGCTCCACAGGCTCACGGCCGAACGCATAGGGCGGGTCGAGCAGGACGAGGTCGAACGGGCCGCCGAGCACCCGGCCTCGTTGGGCCGACGCCATGATGTCGCCCGCCACAACACGGTACCGCGCCCGGTCGCACGAAAGGCCCTCGAGGTTGCGGCGGATAAGGCCCGCCGCACCGCGGTCGACGTCGAACACCGTAAGATGAGCGGCACCGCGAGAGAGCATCTCGATGCCGAGGGCACCCGAGCCCCCGAACGCATCGAGCACGCGGGCCTCCCCCATGTCGACATCGATCGCCGAAAGCACCATAGAGGCCATGGCCTCACGCACGCGGTCCGTCGTAGGGCGCGTCACGTCACGGCCCCGCGGTTCCTCGATCCTGCGACCGCGCCATTCTCCGCCTACGATCCTCATCCGCCGCTGACCTCCTTGAACACATCTCCATAGCGCCGGATGACCTCGTGCCGCAGGGGCAGAGTCGCCGTCGCATCAAGGCTTCGAGCATACCGCAAGAGCTCCTGTGCGTCACGGTGCGCCCATTCGATGAGATCGGTATCAGACTCAAGGTCGACGAACCGAAGCGACACGCCACCGGACTGGCGCAGTCCCAGGATCTCGCCCTCATGGCGCAGGCGCAGGTCCATCTCAGCCAGCGAGAAGCCGTCCGAACTCTTCTCGAGCGCCTCCAGGCGATCTTGCGCGGCCGAGCGCGCGCCGTTGCCCTTGGCGTGCGTCATCACGAAGCACGAGCCCGAAAGCGAGCCGCGGCCCACGCGCCCCCTCAGCTGATGGAGCGTGGCCAAACCGAACCGCTCGCCGTTCTCGATGACCATCACGGTCGCACGGGGCACGTCCACACCGACCTCGATCACCGTCGTCGAGACGAGGATATCGATCTCCCCCGCCCGGTAGCGCCCAATGGTCTCGTCCTTGTCGCGGCCCCCCATGCGGCCATGAAGCACGGCGATGCGCGCGTCTCGGAACACATGCCCCAAACGCTCCGCCTCGGTTGCGCAGTCGTGCAGCGGCACCGGCACCTTCACGCGCCCGTCCTCGTCACGTTGCAGCCCGGGAACGTCCTCGAGGTCATCCGCCTTGTCCGACGCCTCGACCAGCGGACAGATCACATATGCCTGCTGTCCGGCGGCAAGCGCCTCGCGCACCGCGCCGTACGCGATATCGCGACTGGCATCCGTGAGCACCTTGGTCTTGACACCCGCACCAGGAACCGGGCGGTGTCGGATGATGCTCGTGTCAAGGTCGCCGTAGACCGAAAGCGCCAACGTGCGCGGAATGGGCGTCGCCGTCATGACAAGCAGGTCGGCACCGGGCCCTTTTGCACGCAGCGCATTGCGCTGATTGACGCCGAAGCGGTGCTGCTCGTCGATCACCACGAGCGACAGGCTCCGGAAGATGACGTCCTCGGACAGCACGGCCTGCGTGCCGAAGAGCACCGTCAACCCACCGGTGCGCAACCCGTCCGTGATGGAAGCGCGCTCCTGCGCCGGGGTCGCGCCTGTGAGCAACGCCCACGTGATGCCCGCAGCTTCGAGCAGGGGCCCGCATTTGACGGCGTACTGCTGCGCCAGCACGCTCGTAGGAGCCATCACGCACGCCTGTGTGCCGGTATCGGCCGCAGCGGCGAGGCCGAAGGAGGCGACAGCCGTCTTACCGGTGCCGACATCGCCCAGCAACAAGCGGTTCATCACGCGCTCGCCGTTCGCCATGTCGGCAAGGATCTCGTCGACCGCGACGTCCTGCTCGTCGGAAAGCGCGAAGGGCAACGCCGCACGCAGCGCGTCGACATGCGTTCCGACGACATGGGCGTACGGGTGCACATCGAGCAGGTTGGCGTCGTTGCGAAGCCGCAGCGCCAGCTGCAGCAGCAGCGTCTCCTCATATGCCAGGCGACGGCGGGCAAGGCCCTTCTCCCCCAGTGTATTGGGAAAATGTATGGAACGGTAAGCGCGCGCAGCGCTCATCAAGCCGCGCCGGGTGCGAAGGCGCGCGGGCAGCGGGTCGACCGTGCAGCTGAACGTCTCAAGCGCTACAGAGACGATACGCCGCATCCAGGCAGCCGAGAGCCCCTCACTCAGATAGTGGACCGGCAGTATGGCCCCGTACGGGCCGGACCCATCGGCTTTTTCAAAATGAGGGCTCGCCATCTGCTTGAATCCATAGGCGAACTCGACTTTACCCATCACCGCCAGGCGGTCGCCCCGTTTCAGCTGCCGGGCGATCCACGGCTGCTTGAAGAAGGCGACCTGAAGCACGCCCGTCTCGTCCACAAGCGACACCTCGGTCACGCGCACGCGGGCACGGGGCTTGTCAGTGACGCGATCGACCGTACCGACCACGGTGCAGACCTCGCCGAGCGGCGCGTCCTCGATACAGTACGCATGGCTGAAGTCCAGATAGCGATGCGGGATATGGAGGAAGAGGTCCTCCACGGTCTTGATGCCAAGACGACGGAGGGCCTCTTCACGGGCACCGGAGACATATTTCAGACGGGAAACGTCCTCGTCGAGCGCCACAGACCGCGAAAGGCGGGCGGCAGCGGGCGGGACGGTATAGCTATCCGCCATGGGAGCCGTTATTCGATGGAGAAGATAACGGGATAGAGCGGCTGCTCACCACGGTGGGAATCGATCTCGAGATCGGGCTGTGCCTCCTCGATGGCATCCAAGATCTCCTGGAAGGCGTCGTCGGAAAGCTCCTCGCCGGCGAGGATGGTAAGCGTGTCGCCCTCCTCGTCCTCCTGCATGCGGTTGATGCAGTCGACGGTGACCTGCTTGACGTCGTTGCCCACGACGTCAATGGAGCCGCCGATGATGCCCATGACGTCACCGTCGTGGATGGGCGAGCCGTCGCTGGCGCTGGAATCGCGCACGGCACGGGTAACCTCGCCGTCGCGCACATCCTCGAGTGCGTCAGTCATGTCCTCCACCACGTCGTCGAAGTCGGTCTCGGGGTTCACGGCGAACAGGGCGCTGAACGCCTGCGGCACCGTCTTGGTGGGAACCACGGCGACCTTCTTGTCGGTACACGCAGATGCCGCTGCCTCGGCAGCCATGCGAATGTTGCCGTTATCGGGCAGGATGATGACGGACTCGGCGTTGACCTGGTCCACCGCGGCGAGGAGGTCGGCCGTGGAGGGGTTCATGGTCTGCCCGCCGGAGACGACCACGTCCACGCCCAGGGACTTCAGGATATCGGCCTCGCCCGAACCGGCGGCGACGGCCACGAAACCGAGCGGCTTCGCGGGCTCTGCGGGCTTGTCCTGGTCGGCATGGATCTTGGCCGTGCGGTCGTGGGCCTCCATGTCCATGTTGTGGATGAAGACCTCATAGATCTGACCGAGCTCGAGCATGTGGCCCAGAACCAGGTTGGGGGTGTTGGAGTGCACGTGGATCTTGTAGTCGGGGTAGGAGCCCACGAGCAGTTCACAGTCGCCCATGGAGCCCAGGAACGACAGGACCTCGTCCTCGTCGAACGGGGCGTCGGCACGGAAGAGGAACTCGTTGCAGTAGCGGTACTCGGAACCCTCCCAGTCGTCGTTCGCCTCGATCTCGACGCGGCCAAGTGCGGCGTCCTTGGCGCTGTCGGCCGTATCGAAGGTGGCGGAGAAGTTCTCGATGCCCGTCGCACGGCCGAGCGCGGCGGCGACGAAGTTCTCGAGGAAGATCGCAAAGCCGAACGCACCGGAGTCGACGACGCCGTTCTCCTTGAGCACGGGCAACAGGTCCGGCGTGCGGGCCACGGATTCGTAGGCCTCGACCACCAGGGCGTCGAGTGCCTCCTCAACGGTGAACTTCCGCTTCTCGCACTCGTCAGCCTTCGTGGAGACGTCGCGCAACACGGTGAGGATGGTGCCCTCGATGGGCTTGCGCACAGCCTTGAAGGCGACCTTCACCGCGCGGCGGAACGCAGCTGCCACCTCGGCAGAGGTGGTGGGCTCGTCAGCGCCCACCAGGCCCTCGGCCACGCCGCGCAGGATCTGCGAGGTGATGACGCCGGAATTGCCGCGCGCGCCCATCAGCGAGCCATGGGTGATGGCGGCGGCGATGGCCTCCATGTCGGCATCCTCGGGCAGGGCGTTGAGCTCCTTGACGACCGACGCCAGCGTCAGGGACATGTTGGTGCCGGTGTCACCGTCGGGAACCGGGAAGACGTTGAGCTTGTTGATCTCCTCGGCCTTTTCGGACACGGCCGCCGCAGCGATGGGGAAACAAGTACGGATGGTCTTTGCAATCATAAGGTGTCTATTCTCCGAATCGCTCGACTAGATGCGGCTCTTGAGGCCGTCGATATGGATGCCGATCTTGAGGCTCTTGGGATCGATCTGCGCGATCTCCTGCAGCGTGAAGGCAACGGAGCTCGAAAGGTTCTGGCACACGGACTTCATGTTGACGCCGTTCTCCAGAACCACGTGGAGGTCGACCTGCAGGCCGGAATCGGAGCTGGAGACGAGCACGCCCTTGCGCAGGCGCTGGCCCGGCAGCAGGCGGACGCTCTCGGCACCTTGGGACTGTTCGGCCATACCCACCACGCCGTAGCAGGACATGGCAGCGTAACCGGCGATATCGGCGATGACGTCGTTAGAGACGCTCAGTGAACCGTTGATGGTCTCAGACACTGTATTCTCCTTTCGAGGTGCGCACGCACCGGAACATGGGAGCAATCATGTCCAACATTCTACAACGTGGGCACCCCGCCGCCGCGCGACGGCTCCTTCTGCACAAATAAGGGACAGCTTGTTGACAGGTTAACGTATCGTGGCGCCCAGCAGGCGCAGAATATCGTCCCGGCGTATCAGCGAAGCAGCGGAACCGGTGCCGGAAAGCACGGCATCGGCCAGGCCGCGCTTCGAATCCTGCAGGGCCAAGATACGCTCCTCGACGGTATCGCGCGCGATGAGGCGGTACACCGTGACGGGTCGGTCCTGCCCGATACGATGGGCGCGATCGGTCGCTTGGTTCTGTGCGGCCATGTTCCACCAGGGATCATAATGGATCACCACATCGGCTGCCGTCAGGTTGAGCCCGACCCCGCCCGCCTTGAGCGAGATAAGGAATACCCGTGCCTCGCCACGCTGGAATGCCTCGCAGCGCGTCCGTCGATCCTCCTTGGACGTCGCACCGGTCAACGTGAGATACACGATGCCCTCGGCGTCCAAGCGGCCCGAGATCAGTTCCAGCATGGAGGTGAACTGCGAGAACAGCAGGATGGAATGGCCGCCCTCCAACGCCTGGGACACCAGCTCCATACAGGCATCGAGCTTGGCGCTTTCCCCCTGGTACCCCTCGTAGTACAGGCGCGGATCGCAGCATAGCTGCCGCAGCTTGGTGAGCTCGGCCAGCACCTGGATGCGCCGTTGGCGAAACTGCTCGGGCAGCTCCTTGGCGATCTGCAGCGCCAGACGGTCCTCGTTCGCCCGGTAGAGCCGCCCCTGCTCGCCCGAAAGACACGCATAGACCACGCTCTCGGTCTTTTGGGGCAGGTCCGCCAAGACGTCCTCCTTGAGTCGGCGGAGGACGAACGGTCCGATGAGCGCCTGCAGCGCGAGCGAGGCCTCGGTCTCGCCGTGCTCCACGGGGCTTTCGAAGCGCTTGGCGAAGCGCTCGCGCGAGCCGAGCAGCCCGGGCGCGACGATGTCGAAGATACTCCAGAGCTCACCCAGGCGATTCTCGATCGGCGTACCCGTGAGTGCAAAGGCGACGCGGGTTCGCAGCAGACGCGCGCATTTGGCAGCCTGCGTCCGCGGGTTTTTGACATATTGCGCCTCGTCAAAGATCACACGGGCGAATCCACGCCCCCGATATTCTTCGATATCGAGACGCATGAGGTCATAGGATGTCACCAACACGTCGATGTCATCGGAGCGCTCGAGCATTCTACAGCGCGACGCCTTGTCCCCCACCGCCAGGACAACGGACAGCGTCGGCGCGAAACGCTCGAGCTCGGAAGCCCAGTTGTACACAAGCGATGCCGGACACACCACAAAAGTGGTGCCCGAAGCGCCCTGCTCACGGCATGCAAGGACATGCGCGATGACCTGCAGCGTTTTGCCCAGGCCCATATCGTCGGCCAGGATGCCGCCGACGCCGAGGTGCTCAAGCGTCTGCAGCCAGCAGAATCCGTCGTATTGGTACGGTCGGAGCTTCGCGCGCAGGGAGCTCGGAACTTCAAACGACCTGTCGCCCAGCGTGTCAAACCGGCTCAAGAGGGACTTGAACGCCAAGCTCCGACGCATATGCAGACCGGAACCGCGCGCCTGTCGCAGCATGGCATCGAGGAAGGGTGCACGGGAACCCGAAAGGCCATCCGCCCCCACAGCAAGGTCCGCAAGATCGACGTCGAGGCCGTCGGCGATATGAGCCGTCCGGTCGAGCGTGTCGCGCAGACGGTCATCCAGGCGCAGGATGTCACCGTCGGACAAGCGGACGAACCGCTCGCGTCGCTTATAGGAATCGAGCAGCGCGACCATATCCTCCGGCGTCATTCCGCTCGCGCCGAGCTCGACGTTCAGCAGCTCGCTCTTCACCGTGGCGCGAACGCTCAAGTTGGGCGTCGGCCTCACGGCGATGCTGCGCAAGCGATCGCTCAACAGCACGTCACCGAATTTCGCCAACGCCTTCAGACCCTCGCTCAGCAGGTTGTAGAGCTTCTCGTCATCGAGCTCGTCAAACCCATGCGCACGCGTGAAATAGCGGTCGAGCACCTGCAGCACGCGGCTTTCGATAACCTCGTCGCGCTGAAGCGCAGCAGCATCCCCTACCACATTCGCAGGGGCATCGAGTTCGAACGTCGTCTGTCCGTAGCGGACCGTCGTCGTGCAAGAGACACGCCGCTCGTCATCGGACACCTTGAAGGTGAACTCGGGCTCTGGAGCAAGCGCTTCCAGCCGCCCCGCCCCCACGATCTCGCAGCAGCCGGCAAGCTGTGGAAGCACGCTGCGCGCAAAGGCCCCGGCATCGGCGGCAGAGATGTGCACGGGACCGTGAGCCGAGAGCTTCTGAAGCAGCGGTGCCACGGCGGCAAACGCATCGCCACAGCGCCACAGACGGCCGTGGGAGAACACGAACGTACGGCGCGTTCCACGGAACACCATCGGGGCCTCGGGGAACGTAAGGTCAAAGGACGCATCCGCACCCGGAGCAATCTCCATCCGCGGACGCGGATCACCTTCGACGACGTCAACTGGCACATCGTGAGCACTGCCCCGATTGGCATCGCGCACCTCAAGCGTTACCGAGCTGCCTGTCAGCGCATCGAGCACCGCGGCCGCATCGCCCTCGTCGACGGGCAGCTCGCGTCCGCCCAAGTGCGTGACGAACGGGTCGAACGCCACATCCGATCCGGATGAGAGAACGTCGCAGATGCGCGCATGGACGCGCGCAGCCTCGTCCAGCACGTGGCGCGACATCTCATCGAACGCCGTGGGAACATGCTCGACCACCAGGTTGCGCCCGTATTCGAATTCCGATCCCGCTCGCCAAGCGGCGACCATGGCACTGATGTTCTTGACGACATACGAGACCGAACCGCGGCGCATGCGGAACCGGAGCGCCCATCGAAAACGCGTGGACAGTAGCGGATGATAGTAGTGGCAAAGCGTCACGTCGACGGAAACGGGCGCGCTGTGACGCGTTTCGGCCCCTGCGGCGGCGCGAATCCGAAGCGCCTCGGCTGAGCGCTTGCGAGCGAACTCGTCTAAAATGCCCGCGAGCACGGGACTGGTCGGTTCCGGAGGTTCCGCTATCGGGGCCATGGAAAGGCCGTCGGTGGCTGACAGGCCGGCATCCGTCTCACCGCACCCCCGCAGATAGCTCAACGCCAGCGCGATCTCATGCTTGCACATGCCCCGATAGCGCGCGGCGGCGGGACATGTGCAGCTGTAGTCGACGATCTCGTCCTCGGCCATATCGAGCTCGACATGCACGCGGTAGCGATCGCCCCGGGAGCCCTTGACAAGCCCGGAGATGAAGCGGATGCCGCCCAGGGTTCCTGTATTGACGTCGAACGAAAGAACGCCCTTGCCCATGGCGATCCGAGAAGCCCGCGAAAACGTGCTGTCGAGCGCCGCCTCGCGCCGCAGTGCCTTGACCATAGGCGACTCAGGATCATGTTTCATCATGAACGAAGGGCCACCTCAAGGCCCACGTACAGCGGCGGCTGGCGGTCATCCCGAGTCAGGTATACGTCGCTCGGAAACACCGGACGTGTGAGACCCGGAAACAGCCCTTGTTTGAAATAGGCCTTGCGCTTATGGCGATCGACCTTGCCGATGATGGGTTCCATACCCACCAGCGGACCGGAAAGCACTCGGAGCTTCCCGCGATGGATCTCGCCGCGCGAGAACCCGATCACGGTATTGAAAGCGGTTAGGCTGTGGACGATACGCGTCTCGGAATCGTCGAGAGCACGGATGGGCTCCGTACCGTGGGCCGCATACATCAGATCCCCGATGCAGGCTGCGATGCGATCCCGATCGAGCTCGGGAATGGACTGCACGATCACGAACCCGGGGAACATGACCGAGGTCGTGGGCACCCAGGCCCCGTTGCCACGGCGAAGGAAGTCCTTCATGGGCAAACGCGCATCGAGCGACCCGAAGTCGAACTCGGCTTTCAGGCGCTGGACGGCGTCGCGCTCGAAATCTTTATGTACCGCTATGGAATATTGCATAGCGCTATTGTAGCGGCTGCCTACCGGGCAAGGAAATTTATTCCGAAAAAGTCCTTGCCCCGACGGGCCGTTTCCGTATAATAAGTTTCGTTGCTTACGAGCACCCTATTCCTCGGTAGCTCAATGGTAGAGCCCGCGGCTGTTAACCGCGTTGTTGTAGG
>ERZ808240.98-NODE-98-length-111053-cov-8.037721_pt1 | contig 111053 bp, 88 predicted proteins | sample MGYA00521084_ERZ808240 | MGnify/ENA primary metagenome ERZ808240 (study PRJEB31516, sample SAMN03275571) | gut metagenome | biome: mammalia-associated habitat; material: feces | host: Papio cynocephalus | place: Kenya | collected 2012-08-06 ...
CAGAATCATTTCCGAAGTTCAGATATCACTTGACTTTTTTATAGTTAGCTCCTATAAGCTAACACCATATTCCTTGCAAATTGACTTAAATGCAGTCCAATCGACTTCCACATATGTTTGGTTTTGGACAAAAGATGTGAAATCAGACATTGTATAGGCTCCGCTATTTATTACCAATTGCCATAAGCCATAATGTCCAACTGCAATTTTGTCAAAATCTTCATCTTCATTATCATCAAATAAGTCGAATAGAACAAACATGATATCTCGTTCACAATATCCTCCATATTTTAGGCCTAGTTCATCATGTTCAAGATTGTATCCCCATCGTTTGTCACTACTATTCGGAGCATCATAATAATCATCGTTGATATACATGATTCCATTCAGTTCATCACCATAATATTTAGTTACTAAATTTCCAAAAATGGTAGGCCAGGATTCTCCCCAAGCAAGTTTCGCTCCCTCTTTTTTGTGAGAATAGTGTTCACCGCCGGGACTATCTGTGATGTCCACACAATGTTGAATATAATGACCATATTCGTGAAGGATAACATCCCAATAAGAATAAGTATACAATCCTAGATAAGTCCCTGCATTTAAACGATTGCCAATAGGTTGACGTGTACTTGCGCTCTCTCCTGGTTTTCCGTCTGTTCTAGGAAATTCCGCTTGTTGAAATGCAGGGTGTTCTCCTTCCATTTCGTAATAATATTTTTCGCCATAAATGAGTGCTTCTGAAATTTCCATCGCTTTTCCGATAAAATTGTCAGCGATTCCGTTGTTCTGAAACGTATATTCTCTTGTGAATACGAGCCCTAAACCCGTCATGGATTTTGTAATATTCACTGGCTCTGTATCATAGTAATAAAATTGTTCTGTATCCAATTTTTTTACTACACCAGTATACTCACCTTCAGAATAGACCCTAACAAAACATTTGAAGCTATCCGAAGTAGTCGACGGAAGAGTAAAACTGAACTTCCCGTTTTCATCAGTTAAGCTATCCTTTAGTACAATTGTGCTCCCCTCATTACTTTTTAGAAGCTGGATTTTATGAAACCGTAATGGAAAGACTGTTCCCAAATTGTCTGTCCATTTAAATGAACCATAGACAGTATTAGAGCGATTAGGATTTATGACATTTCCCACAATTTGTTTTTCTTTGGAGACAGTGGGGTCTTGATATATATAATCCTTATTAACTTTTGCGTTAAATTCATCATATTCTTTTTGAGAAATCTTTTCTTTAGATAATTGATCTGCCATGGAATTGCATATGTTTGTTCTTTGAGAAATGGAACTGATATATATTCCTGAATCCGTTTGGTAAAAATAAACAGGAATATCTTGAACAAGCTTGTTTTTTTGATTGAAGAAAGAAAAAGTAGCCTCTGGTGTAAATTTAAGGAATTTAATTTTGATTATGAAACAATTATTATCTTCAGTATAATCTATTTCAAGTACTTTAATTTCACTAGATGATATGTTTAATATAAAAGAAAAATTGCTTTTTCCTTTTATTTCAATAATTTCATCACACTTGCAAGTATTATCAAAAAATAGTTCAACATTGTTTTTTTCTTCAAATTTGGCTGTATTCGCAAATGAGTTTTCGCTTTCGTAATGAATTAATTGTTCAGAGCTGTTTGGATTAGAACTTAATAAGGATAAAGATGAAAATAAAGTAATTAATTTTAAAAAAACATTTTTTGTTTCTCCCTTTTTATTTTTTTTAATATTATAAAGTTTAAGCGAATAAATTGCAAGTCTTTTAATAATACTTTCCCAACGGATAGGACTATGCACTCTTTTTTGCGGTCTGGCGGTCTTACGTTATCTTAAATTAAAACCTTTTCAATACTTTACTTATGTCATTGATGTTTGTTTTCGTTTATTTTGGCTCCTATGCATTGAAGAACGATTCATTCTTTTACCTTTATCAAGCAATTAGAAGTTCTGATCATGTCGAAATCCAGATGAACCATACGATGACGACGAAGGAAATTCTGAATCGGTTTCCCGATTCCTGCTATGAAATGATGAATCAAACTCCTCTGATTGTTTTTTTAAGGAGTCTAAAGATAATTCTAGCCTTTACTGTAATCGGATGACCTATGAGAAATATGAAAAGTTTATCGTAGACGGGAATTTGGTTTATAGCGGAGTCAATCAGAAAGTAGAAATCGACGATTCCTTAAAAGGTTATGTGTTTTATCAGTATCGGAATTCCAATTCATCCGATAATGTGATTTTTGAGCAGAACCTTTATTATGATACGGATATCAAAGATACTTCCTATACTTCCGAAATCAAGATTTTTTATTCCGAATCCTATTTCAGAAATCAGTATCCCGAATTCAAAGATATGGTATTCAAGGCTGACACTTTCTATGTCTTTTCGCCTTTCCTTTATTCTTCTAGACATATCACTCATTTCAGAAACGTTCCTTATTCTTCTATGGAAGAAGCCTATCATGCGGATTACAATGAAATCTTTCCCAATGGAATCGAAACGATCCTTCTTGATCCGAAAGGAAAGAATCTATCAGGTGTCATTGTTCTGAATGATTCCGACATGGATAAAATCGTGGAAAGATATCATCGGCATAGTGATATCCTTTCCCTTCCCGGGAAGGATGATTTCAGGATGGCTCGTTTCATTTCAGACCATTATCTTTCTGTACAGGCTGATAAAGACATGTCCAAGAGGACAAGAACTTTTATTGAAACATATAATGCCAACACCAGCGGATATTATGTCAGCATCTTTACTTATGGTCTTCTGTCTTTCTTTTTTTTCTTATGATTTTGTTTGTCCAAGTCCTGTGGTATACCTACAGTTGGAGGAAACATAAACAGGATTTCCAGATTCTTTCCTCTTATGGTATGACTTCTTGGGATATTTATCTTGTTTCTGCTTCTCCGATGCTGGCTGTTCTTTCTCTTTCCTCCTTGATTGGAGGTCTTCTCTCTTCATTTCAGACAAAGGGCATTACTTCTTTGTTCTTCGGTAGTGCTACCTTCCTCGTTTTGACTCTTCTTTTTCTTTTGGCTTCGTGTTTTATTCATAGAAGGGGGAAAAAGAACGTGTATCCGAAAAAGATCTCTTCCTTCTCCTTGCGGAGAAATGTTCCGTTCCTTATCATAGATGGCTTGATAACTGCTTTATCCATGTTCTTTTTGTCCTGTCTTGTCTTTGATGGCGGGCGGATGAAAAATCTTACCGAAGAAGAGTATCCTGTTTATCGGATGCTTGGACTGGAAGGAATTACGGTACAATCCTACCTTTTTCCCTTTTTGGCTCTTCTTCTTGTTATTGTATTTACAGGATTCTTGTTCGATTATTTTATCATTGATGATATCAAAGGGAATCTTTTCCTTCTTGTGGTCAAAGGTGATGAGAAAACCAGCACAAGAACAGAAGCTATCTATGGTCTATCTGCTCTTTTTTCCATGGGATTATCCATTCTTCTTTATTATTTTGCTGTCCTCTCCATGAATGCAATCTTCCACACCTCCATACCGATTTTCGTGTTTGATCCACGTGTCCTTGTTCTAGCTTTTTCTGTTCTTCTGTTTAGACTGCTTCTTTTCTCGTTTGTCTTGAAACAGATGCTCAAACCGAAACGTCTTCTCTCCTATTTGCGGGAAAGATATTAGGATCGATGCTTTTTTGATTCCCTTTCTCATATTGGAAGATGCTTCCTTTGAGGATGGATAATGATTCTGAGACTCCTTCTCTTGTTACTGATTTTGTATGCGAAAATGACAGGATACGAAGTCTTCTTGTAATGTAAGCCCTTTTATATAGAATATAGGAAGGAGGTTTTTTCTATGCTTTCTATTGCAATTGTCGAAGACAAAGATGAACATATCCAACAATTGAAATCAATTCTCCGGGATTATCAGACAGAGAGAAAGGAAGAACTTTCGATTGATGTCTTCAAGAATGGTTTGAATTTCATCGAAGAGTATAAACCTTCCTATGATATTGTCTTTATGGATATTTCCATGCCCGTCATGGATGGCATGGAAGCAAGCAGAAGGCTCAGGGAAAGGGACGGGAATGTGGATCTGATTTTCACTACGGTTTTGAAGCAGTATTCTCTTTTCGGATATGATGTCAATGCGTCTGCTTTTCTGATCAAACCTTTTGACGAGGAAATGCTGAAAGCGAAATTGGATAAGATCATAAAAAGACGGAGACTGGAAAAGGAAGAAGGCTGGATTTTCCTAAAAGACAATGTTTATATCAAAGTCCTGAATCGTGATATCACATATATCGAAAGTCTGGATCATTATTGTATATTTCATACCCATCAGGATCAGGAATATAGGAAACTGATTTCAATGAAGGAAGTACAGAACAAAATGGAAAAATCGGGATTTTTAAGATGCAACAATTCTTTTCTAATCAATCCAGTATATGTCGAGAAATACAAAAAGGATAGCATTTTTGTGGATGGGAAAGCTATACCGATTTCCAGAAGCAGGAAAAAAGAATTCTTCATTGCTTTGGCGGATGCCTTCGGAGATAAATATCAATGAATTCCATATTTCAACAGGATGTCAGTCTTTCTTTTGTGGTTGCACGAATCTTTTATCCGATATGGGTTGGATTCGGTCTTCTTCTATATGTATTCCATCTTCCCAGAAGAAAAGGAATCCTTTGGAAGGCCCCGCTTTTTGTTCTGCTCGTTTTTGCTGTTTCCTTCCTTGTTCCGGTGAATACTCCTTTTGTTCCCGTCAATGCAATCTGCATTCTCTTTTGTTTTATTCTGGCTTTGTATTGTCTGTTTGCTCTTTCTTTCAAAGCAGCTTTATTCTATGGCTCATCTATATTTCTGCTGCAGAACATGTCATGGAATCTTTCTTACGGCATAGAAGTGTCATTGATTCATAATGAGATTGATTCCTTGGCAGGAGCTTTTCCTTTTCTTAGATTGGATACGGGACTGATTTTCTCTTTTTCCTGTTTTGTTTGTTATCTTTTGTGCTATTTGCTTTTTGTGAGACCGCAAAAGAAGCAATCCGATAATAATATAAAGAACTGGAAACTTGCCGTTTATTCCGTGTTGACGATTCTTGTTGTGTTTATTATCTCAGATGCCATCAATTCTTCAAAAATTCCTGAGTCATCTGTTCTTCGCTATTCCCTTACGGTGACCTGCTTTTCCCTTTTTGCTTCTTTATATGCTTCTAGTATGTCAGATCAACTTGAAATTGAGAAACAGGTTATGGATTCTTTGTTTAAGAAGGAGCAAAAGAATTATGAAAACCTCAAGATGAATATCGAGACCATGAACAAGAGGGCACACGACCTCAAATACCAGCTCATGGACCTTGAAAAAGGAGCGGATATTTCCAATCTGGATTACATCCGGAATCTTAAAGCCAGCCTTTCTTTGTATGAACGATCTCCTAAGACAGGGTGTGCTGCATTAGACAATACGTTGAACGAAAAAGTCATTTCCTGTGAAAACCAGTCGATACTCTTTCTGTATCGTGTGGATGGAAGCCGTCTTTCGTTTATGGATGCACTTGATGTCTATGTTCTTTTCGGAAATGCCATCGATAATGCCATTGAATGCGTCATTCGTTATGATGATGTCAAAAAGAGGACTATCAGCATGAATTCCTACCAAAAGGGAAACCTTCTCAAATTCCACATTGAAAATCCATGTCTGGATGATGTCGTTTTTGATAAGGGAATTCCGCATACTAGGAAAAAAGACGCAATCTTCCACGGGTATGGAACCAAGAGCATGATGGAAATTGTCAAAAAATATCAAGGAACCATATCCTTTTCGAATAAGGATGGGATTTTTTCAGTCGATTTTCTTTTTATGCTTGACGATAACTGATTATGTAAGACAAGTGGACCGATTACGAATGTTGGATTCCGTTTCCTTTTGTTTCAAGTACAATCTTTTTAGCATTTAAGCGCTTACAAATGCAAAAAAGGGGAAATTATGAAACCAAAAAAGAAAGTCTGGGGCATTGTCGGAGCAGGCGTCGGGGCCGCTCTTCTTGCCACAACGGTAGTTGCCGATGTCCTTGTCGGAAAGTATTCTTCCATGATTAATCTGTATTTTAGGAAGGATACCATCACCCATGTCGAAAAGACTGCCGATGAAGCATTGAAGGCTGCAAGAGAATTCACGAAGAAGGAAGAAGGAGAAGGTGCTGTTCTTCTGAAAAATGACGGAATTCTTCCTATGACTGCCTCAAAGAAGAAATTGAATCTTTTCGGAAACTGTTCTGTGCAGAATCTTTATCAAGGATCAGGATCGGCATCCAGCTGGTTCAAGCAGGAACTCAACCATGATCTGAAGACCGGACTCGAGAACGCAGGATTCGAAGTGAATCCTGGACTCGACAAATTCTATCGCGATCATCTTCAGGAAAGAAACGATCAGGCTGGTGGAACCGCCAACATGACTGGTGCAGATGCCTCTATTTTTGAAGAGAAGATGTCTGATTATGAAAGTTATAATTATGAGAATCAGAACATCCTTGACTATAGCAAGAACTACTCCGATACTGCAGTTGTGGTCATTGGAAGGGCTGGTGGTGAAGGCTCTGACGCTAAACTGGATATGGATGGTATCACAGGCGGTGATGCCGGAAAGAGTTATTTAGAGCTTCAGGATGTTGAACTTGAACTGATCGATTATGTCACCAAGAATTACAATAAAGTCATCCTACTTCTGAATACGCCAGGACCAATGGAACTTTCGATTGCCGATTCCGACAAAATCAATGCTGTCCTTTGGATGGGTATGCCTGGGTCCACCGGTTTTGATGCTATCGGAGAGATTCTGAGTGGTGTTATTACTCCATCCGGACATGCTGCCGATACTTGGACTTATCGTATGGAAGACAATCCGACCTACTATAATTTTGGAGACTATACGTATTCCAACTTTACCGATCCGTTAAACAAAGGAAGAGAAAAATACGTTTATTACACAGAAGGTATTTATGTCGGATACAGGTATTTCGAAACCGCAGCCAAGGAAAACTTCATCGATTATGACAAAGTGGTTCAGTATTCCTTTGGATATGGACTTAGCTATACAACGTTCTCGTGGAGCAATCCTTCTTGGGAGATTTCTGGAAAAGGCGGAGAAATCAAAGTCAGTCTGGATGTCAAGAATACCGGGGATACTTATTCAGGAAAAGATGTCGTTCAGCTTTATTATCACGCACCTTATGATGCATCGGAGGGAATCGAGAAATCCGAAGTCGTCCTAGGTGGATTCGTAAAGACAAAGCTTCTTGCTCCCGGTGAGACGGAACGAGTTACTATCACCATGAATTATGATGATATGGCAAGCTATGACTATAAGAACGAAAAAGCCTATGTCCTCTCCAAAGGTGAATATCAACTTTCTTTAAGAAGCGATTCCCATACTGTCAAGAACGAACTTGTCCATGATTTCAAGATCGACAACAAGATTGTCTATAATGCTGCTAATGGTGCAAGGTCTTCTGACAAGGTTGCTGCAACCAATCAGTATGATGATGTATCCAACGGCGATGGCACATTTGGAACGACGGCCAAACTTATGACCCGTTCTGATTTCAAGAACACGGTTCCGACTTCCAGAGATCAGTATGCCAATGCTAGTGCCAATCAGGAGACCATCGATAGAATGTCCAATTCCTATGCTGGATCTGCTATCGATATCGAAAACTTGGACAAGATCTATCCGGGCTATGAGAAGCCGATTATGAATGCTAATAACGGTCTTGTCGTATCCGATATGATCGGTTTGGATTATGATGATCCACAGTGGGAAAAACTCTTGGATGAACTTTCTCTTGATGACATGATGGAACTTTTCGGAAACTGCGGATGGCATAATCCTGCTATTGTCTCTATCCAGAAAGCTGCCGGTATCGATATGGATGGTGCTGAAGGTCTCCATGATCTTACAAAGGATAAGACTGGAAATCAGTATGCCATTACTGTCATTCTTGCATCAAGTTTTAATGTCGAACTTGCCAAGGAATTCGGAGATGTCTATGGTGATGAATGCCTTGTGAGCGGTATTTCTGCATTATATGCACCAAGTATGAATATCCATCGTTCTCCATTTGGCGGAAGAGCGTTTGAGTATTACAGCGAAGATCCTCTTCTTTCCGGAAAGATGGCTGCAAGTCAGATTAAGGAACTTTGGGAAGAAAAGGGTGTGTCTGTCTATATCAAACACTATATGCTCAATGATCAGGAAACCAATAGGCAAAATACGGTCCATACGTGGGCAACAGAACAGGCAATCAGAGAAATCTATGCTAGACCATTTGAAATTTCCGTCAAAGAAGGTAAGGCAACAGGATTCATGGCTGGTTACAATGCAATCGGAACCACATGGACTGGTGCATCCAGGGCAACCATGACGACTCTTCCAAGAGAGGAATGGGGGTTCACCGGTAGAATCATTACGGATGCATGCGATGACTATATTACCTATTCCAGTGATGCTGCCGTTGTTGCCGGTGTTGATATGTGGTTAACTGCCATGAAGGCAAAAGTCAGTGAGAAGATTACGACTTCCAATTACGGATTACAATGCCTTAGAAGAGCTGCTCATGATCAGCTTTATGTCTTTGCGAATTCTTCTGCGACTCAGATGAAGGTCGAATATTCCTCAATTTGGAAAGTCTATGTCGGACTTGTGAATGCAGTACTTGTTCTTGGTATGATCGCCTGTGTTGTCTTCTTGGTATATCCGGCATTCTTCCTAAAGAAAAAAGAGAAGTGAAAGGAAAAACGAAAATGACGAAAATGAAAATTCTTGGATTGTCTCTTGCTTTTCTCTGTTTGATTCCGTCCTGTAAGAAGGAGAACAAAAGAAAAGAGTACAAGGGAACTTATCATGTCGGTGTAGTGGATGAACTTGATAGGGGGGCGGATATCGTAGCTCTTCTTAATAGCGATGGCACCATCTACACGATAACCGAGGATACTTCCTCTAAGTATACGATTGTCGGAAAAGGCGGAACGATTCTCTGGGGAATCAAAAGCAATCAGATTTTCTCCAACATTGCATCATGTAAAGTGTCTGAAATCAAATCCTGGAAGGTTTCCTTTGATGACAAAGGAATTCCGAATGCCATCAGTGGTATGAATCAAGATTGGATTCAGGCTCCGATTGTCGATGGAATCGGACTATCTGTTCTTGCTCTTCAGGATGCCTTCAAAGATCTATAAAAATTGAATTGTAGGCAAAGCAGTGTTTATTGCTTTGCCTATTTTTTTAGTTGTTTAGAAAAAAACTAGATATAAGCTATATACTTTTTTTAGAGAAATCCCAATAAGAACTTTTTCTATAATTTGTACGACGAAAGTGGTTGATTTTTTGCTTGCTTTCTTTCAATTTTGTATTGTATACTAAAGTCACATGTGAAAGGTGAAAAAGGTGAAAAAGGTGAAAAAGGTTTTAAAGCTTAGCTTCGCACTATTTTGTGGGATTAGTTTTTTTTGTAATGTTAATAAACCGTGTCTTAATTTAAATTCAAATCCGAAACAAGCTAATAATTTGAAATCGGCTTCTGAGGACTCTGAGGTTATTGTTTCTTATTTGTCTGTAATGGATTTTTACTATAATTTGGCTACTGATAATATTCAAAATCCAACAATTACATTTGATGAGTTCTTGGATTCTTATTATTCGGATTCAAATCGAAAAGGAATTTACGAATATACTCTTGATGTTGCTCGTGAAAATGGGAATTATACCTCCGTCTATGATGAATTGTACGGCGATGAATATGGAATTGCTCCTATGAACAGCAGTAGTAGTGGCGGAAATGATAATGGAGGAGGTCCTTCTGGTGAAGATGCTTCCTATATTTTAAAGGATTCTAAATCATATTACTCTACTCCTTCAAGTGCGTTTCATAGAGCACCTGTTTATTCTGCGTATGATTATTCCAGTCTTGAAAATGGGGATATTGTTTGGGAAACTGAAACTGTTTTATTTGATTCAGGACATGATGCTTTGATTGTTGATATGAATCATAATTCTGCTTATGGTTCATATATTCAGACGATTGAGGCTGTTGGTGGTGGAGTTCAAAGAGGATTTCTCGATGATCAAAGGATGGTTTATTATCGATGTGAAATTTTACGCGTAAATGGTCGAACTGCCACTAATTCAAAGAAAGCAATTTCGTTTATTGAAAAACAATTAGGTAAGAAATATAGTCTGGTTATTTCAAGGTTAAATACGAGCATTGATTCTAATGAATGGTATTGCTCTGAGTTGGTATATGCTTCTTGGAAATATGCGGGGATTGATATCGGTGTAAAAAATGGAGTTTATCTAAAACTAGGTTGTCTCCCAAATGATATTGCGGCGAGCGACAATATTATAAGGATTCCAATGGCTTATTATGATTATCTATCACTTTCTGTTGACTCGAAGTCCAATGGGGTGTGGAATATTAAAGTTTATAATCCCACTTCCATCGATTTAACTATATATTATAACCAAAAGATGTGCCTTTATGCGGATGCCCAGAATTGGACTGCTCTTTCTAATATACAGGAAGTTGAAATTGCAAGCCACAAATCTGCTATTGTAGTAATTAAAGAAAATTGGCTTTCGACATCAATTACTGCTTCTTATATTATTGGAGAGTATCGAATAATCACGTATGCAAATGAATTGAATAAAAATGGAAGCTTGAATGCCGGATATAATATTGTTGAAAAATAGTTTATGTTAGAGTTAAAAAATATTTATAAAAAGACTGGAAAAGATGAATTTTCTTTAAAAAATGTAAACCTTTCTTTTCAGTCATCAGGATTGTATCTAATCGTTGGGGAGAACGGGCAGAATAATACTGAATTGCTTAATCTTATTGGTGGAATGGATTTAGCAACTTCAGGATATATTTTTTTCAATGGCATGGAACTCACTAAGCGGAACATTGATGCTTACAGAAATTCCAATGTCGGTTATGTTAGCAAGAGCTTGATTTCTTCTTTTTCACTAAGAGAAAATCTCCGCCTGGCTTTTGATTTACTCCATGAAGAAATGACACAGGAGCGAATCCAAAAAGCATTTGAATTTGTAGGACTACCTGATAATGGGATGTCTACTGATGAATTCCTCGATTTGATGCCAAACAACCTTTCTGTGATGCAATCTTTTTGCTTTGCAGTTGCTCGTGCTTTAATCAAGGAACCGAAAATTACGCTCTTTGAAGAACCAAGTGACTTTTTTGACGAAGAACAAGCAAAAGGGATTCTTTGCTTGTTAAAGAAATTATCAAAGATAAGTTTAGTTATTGTTCATTCTCAAAATATGCTTCCATTATCACATGAATTTGATAATATCATACAAATCATTGATGGAACGGTTAGCTTGAAGGAAGAAAAGCAAATTGCCACTGAAAATGAAACAAATCATTCTTATCGACAAAGAATTGGTATTTTTTCTTTTTTCGAAACGCTTCGAATTTCTTTGATTGATTTCAAAAACAAAAAGATTCGTCTTATTTCATCTTTTATTATTTCGATTATAACTGGCTTTTTGCTAGGTCTTGTTTGTTTGTTTCAAACATGTAATAAAACGGATGCTTTGCTTAAGACTCAGTTGAAGAATGGGATGAATGGTGCTTTTATTCAAAAAATGTATACATTTTACGATCACAGCACTATTTTTGAAAAGAGAAGTGTTATTGAATATGATGATAATCAAATCAAGACAATTAAGGAATATACGGAAGGAAAATGCTTTCCAGTTTGGAGTTTTAATTTGAGTCTTTTCAATGATAACTATTTATATGGCCCAAGCGGGGAAATTGAATCTTATGTTCGCCAATCTTTCGGAAGATATGTTGAGGTTCCTTCGAATGTTTCACCGGATGATATGGGCTTGTCAAGATATGAGGGACTTTCGAAAGATGTCATTTCAAGGCTTCCAATCAATTCGAACGAAGTGGCAATTAGCTCTTTGTTTGCGGAATATTTGGTTCGATATGGCTTTTATGATTCCAATCAAAAAGACTCTTCTCCTATTCAAATCGATAAGATGGAAGATCTCATTGGATACAAAACTCATTCAGGACTTACCATTGTTGGAATTTTTTCTACAGACGATGGGCAATGTGATCTCTTAAAATCATATTTTGGAAAATCTCAGGATGAATTTGACAAATTGAATGATAATAAGTATATTCGGTCAATGTTAAAAGGCACATCTCTTGCAACGTTTGTCTACATAGGGGAAGGATATCACGAAAAAACCATAAATAAGTCATATACGGATAGACCCGTTTCTTTTTATGTTCGCCTAAAAGGCAAGTATGATAAGGATAGTGCTTTTTTGTCTTCTTTGACAAAAAAACCATATTACATTGATTTGGAGAGCTGTTATTCAGGATATGCAGATTTTGTAGATGGCTTTTATGGTAAGACTCGTTTTGTTTCCTGGTTTTCAGCCTGTTTGCTTTTGGTTATCAGTTTCTTTATGACTCTTTGGTTATTCCTGGAAAATGGTAGATCAACAAAAAATAATTTGTGGTTTTTACAATCAATGGGTTCCTCTAAGATGGCTTTGTCCCTTGTAATTCTGCTTCAATCGTCTTTAATGATACTTTCTGAGTTTTTAACGTCTCTCGTCGGGTTGGCTGTTTTGTCGATTATTGTCAATATCTGCCATTCGATTGCCATTTTTTCACTTAATTCTTTTTCTATATTTCTTCTTCTGCTTTCGTTTGCAGTGATAAATCTTATGGCTTCTTTTTTTTCTTTTAGAAAACTAAACAAACCCATTGACCATGATAAGGATTCGGATGGCATGTTTAAGTTGATGGATTGAGAACTAGACATTTGAGGAATAAATTACAAAGCCTTGCAATGAGAATCTTAGTGAAAAAGACTACAATTCAATTCGAAATTTTGATATCGAATTGGTTGTAGCCTTGTTTCATCATTTTTGATTCTTCTCTTTTTCTTTCTGCTCTTTCTTTTTTGCTTTTCTATAGTCGTGAATTAAATTCCTTGCTTTTCTGGAGAGCCTTTTTTTCTTGAATAGGGTTGGATACAGCTTATAGAACAATACAGCAAGAAGAGCTGCTGAAACGAAGAATCCGACCGTGAAATCTATCCAGTTCATAATCCACTGACCTCCATGAAACCATTACATGCCCATCCGATGGTTCCGATTATGGTCGAAATCAAGTAGGCGATTGTGAGTTCCATCGACATCGTGAAGATGAGTTTCTTCGAGGAGCCGAGTTCTCGTTTTAAGGTGCTGACTGCGGAAATGCATGGAATCGAGAACAAATTGAAGGTAAGGAAGGACAGGGAGGTGAGGACTCCGTTTGCCGTACTGGTCGAAAGGAAAGAGAACGGAGAGGTGGCAGAAAGGATATTGTTTCCTCCTCCGGCGATGACAGAAAGGGAGGATACAACCTGTTCTTTTGCAATCAGGCCTTGCAAAGCGGAAACAGTAAGTCCCCAGGAATAATGACCTCCGAAGGCAGGGATGAAGAGGTAAGCAAGTATTTTTCCTACGCTGGCAAGGATGGATGCGGAGATATTCATGCTTGCGATATTAGAGAAACTATCCTTTGGACCGACATATTCGAATGTCCATGTGAATCTTGTAAAGAACCAAACAAGGAATGTGCAAAGGAAGATGGTTGTTCCCGCTCTTTCGAGAAAATCCAAAGTCTTATCCCTGGCATCCCGGTAAACGTAATAGGCATTTGGAAGCTTGTATTCGGGAAGTTCGGAGATAAAGGAGTCGCTTCCTTTCCGATAGAAGAATTTCTTCAAGATAAGGCTTGCTAAGAGAATGATGACGATGGAGAAGAGATAACAGAAGAATGTGACAAACCATCCGGCTTTTGGAAATATGACGCTGGCAAGAAGAGACATGATCGGCAGCTTCGCATTGCACGGAATGAAAGGAACGAGCATAGCAGTCATCTCTTTTTCTTTTGGATCTTCTACGGTTCTTGCCGTCATGATTCCAGGAACGGAGCACCCGGTTCCGACGATGAACGGAATGATGGATTTTCCGGATAACCCGAATTTCTTGAACAAAGCATCCAGGAAGAAGGCAATTCTGGACATATATCCGCTGGCTTCTAAAACAGATAGACAGATAAACAGAGTGACTAGCTGCGGAATGAAAGAAAGAACAGTTGATATACCTCCGATGATTCCGTTGGCAACAAGATCACTGGCCCAGACAGAACCTCCTGCATTTTCAATCATTCTTCCTAGAAGCGGTCCGAGTCCTTCGATTTTGAAAGGGACGGTATGAAAGAAGATATCGATGGTTTCGGAACCATTGAAGAGGGCATCGATGAAGTCGCTTGTGATGGATCCTATGACACCGACGGAAAGGAAATACATCAGACCGATAACAAGCAGGAACAAAGGAAGAGCCAGGTACCGGTTCAGGACGATTTTGTCCAGTTTATCCGTCAGGGATTCTGGCATGTCTTTTTGGAAGCAACAATCCTGTTTTATTTTTGTGACGAACTGGTAACGTTGATCGGCGATGATCTGCTCGGCATCCATATCGTATTTCTTTTCTAGTTCGGATATTTCTTTCTTCGTCGAATCGTTGTTCAGCGCTTGGTAGAACGGATCGTTTTCGAAGAGCTTCACTGCCGAGAAACGTAGTTCTCTTTTATCCTCCAACTCATGTGAAAGGTCTCCTTGAAGATGTGTGAGTTCCTTTTCAATATCAGAAGCGAATATCTGCTTCCGCGGATTCTTCAAGTATTTTCTTTCACGGATGAGTGAGATGAGTTTGTCAATCCCTTCACCGGTTTTTGCGGAAATCCGTACAACAGAGACGCCGAGTTCTTCCTCTAGTTTCTTGAAGTCGATCGAGATACCTTTCTTTTCCAGAATATCTGCCATATTCATTGCAACAATCACATCGCAGTCCAATTCCATCAACTGGGTTGTCAAATACAAGGATCTTTCCAGGGCTGTTGCATCGACAATATTCACGATAAGGTCCGGATTGGAATCAAGGCAGAAGGACCTTGTGACTTTTTCTTCGCTTGTATAAGGAGAAAGGGAATAGACTCCAGGAGTGTCTACCAGGAGAAGGTCTTTTTCCTTGCTGCCTCGGATGAATCCTTCCTTTCTTTCGATTGTGACACCCGGCCAGTTTCCCACTGTCGCGTTTTGCCCTGTAAGAGCATTGAATAAAGTTGTCTTTCCGGCATTCTGATTGCCGACGAGACCGATAATCATTTTTTGACTCATTTTTCTTTCCCCAGAACGACGATATCTATATTTTTCAGATCTTCGATTCTCATAGCTAATTCGTATCCCCTGAGTTCGATATCGATGGGATTTCCAAATGGGGCAACCTTTTTTACTTTGACGATGACTCCTCTTGTGATTCCCATATCGAGAAGATGTCTTTTCAGGGCGGCATTGTCATTGTGGAAGTCGAGGACTTTGGCAATCTGGCCTTTCTTGAGGTCGGAAAGATGACCATGGTCCCCGATTTTCAGGTTTTGGCGATGCTTTGTCGAATCGTTTATGCTCATATCATTGCCTCCGGATTCCAAAATATTATACATTCATCTATCTAGTATTGAAAATATACGATAAAAATAATTACGCAATCATAAGGATGTCTTTTTCACTTGTTGTGCTCTGAGGACTTTGACAAAGCAACAGACCAATGGTTTTAGTGTTTTGTATGACGGACCTGTCATAAGGCGGTGATCCTTATGGGTGTAGTTGCCGAAAGGCTAGGTATCTACTTGCAGGGTTGTTTTCGTTAGAAATGGCAAAGGATTGGTAATACTCATTACTGTCTATCGAAACGTCTGATAGTGAACCATACAATGCGAAATGATAGCAATTCATCGGAAACATGAAGAATCGGAAATCAAAGTATAATAAATACTCAAGGAATACTGATTTTGATTGTCCGGTGTGTGAGATATTCTATATGGAACGATAAATATTCTAATGGCTTTGCCTGTTTTCGTTAACGGAAGTATTGCATGAATCTGAAACATATCAAATCAGAGGGTGGTATTGACTATTTTATTCTGAATCACATCAGTAGAATGGAATGAGTCTTTACTATTTAAAGGAACAGGTTGAATTGACCCTTGTAGGAAAGACGAAGTCGGAAGGGGTATTCTTTCGAATGACAAAGTCCGTGTTTGTTGCTCTAAGGATATCAATAGTGAAATGCCATGGAAAGTCTTCGCATGATTTTCATGGATTACGATTATCCTAATGAGGACAATGAATTCCATTTGAGTTCCCGGTGTTGGGAAGTCAGGAAAGAACTTAGGATTCATGATGAGATATGATCGAAAAATAATTTTAAGGAAACATTTAAAGTCCATGGCACAGTACATGTCAAGAGAACCGGAAAAATCGCTAAAAAGTATCATAAGATTCCTATGGAAACATGAAGGCTAGGCAGAATGTTTCCTCTATGAAGAAATCAATGAATTCCTAAAGTCGCATCAGTTGGATGATTGAAGAGGAAGATAATAGAAGAGTGGATTAAACATTGCCTAGATTCAATGTGTATTTTCCTTAATCATTTTTTTGCTTTCAAAACAAAGAGGACAGATAAGCAGAAGATGTTGTCTTTGTCTTCCAGGGAAAATGTCCCTCCATATTTTTCGACGATCATCTTGATGCTTCTTAGACCATAGCCATGGTATTTCTTGTTGCTTTTCCTGGTGACGGGCATTCCGTTGAGATAAGTGATTTTTCCGGCGTAGGAATTCTTTTCCGACACAGAGACCATGTTGCCGTGGGATACGATTTTCAATGTGATGATTCTTTGGTCCTTGGGAAGGTCCTTGACGGCTTCTATGGCATTGTCGATGATGTTTCCGAATACGGAATAAATATCCTCTTCGCTCATGAAATCCAAAGTGGTTCCATCCGCAATGCAGGAGAACTTGATTTCCCTTTTATTGCAGAACAGGGATTTCTCCGTCAGGATGATGTTCAATACCGGATTGGATGTCTTGATGGCGGAATCGTAGATACTGATCAATTTCGAGATGTTTTCTATGGTCTCTGGTTTTACTTGCTCCTGACTGGCGATAGCACGGATCTGATGTTTCATGTCATGACATTTGATGTTGATCATGTCGATGGTTTCCTTGGAAATCTGATACTGATTCCGTTCTTCATTTCTGAGTTCTTCGATGATTTCCAGGTTTCGTCTCAAGTCTGCCTTGTAGGACATCTCAAAGATGAAAAGGAGAGCGACAATGCAACAAAGTACATTGACAAGAGCAATGAATCCCATGAACATCGAATCGTAATGGATGGTTCCATAAAAAGATACCGCGGAATTGATGACGATATCGATAAAGAGGAAGAATGCTCCAATTGCTAGGGTAGAAAGATTGCTGACCAAGTTGATTCCTTCCGGATTCTTGATTCGGTTTGCAAAAAGCAGAAAAACAAGGTAATAGACAACAAAGTAGCTGATGAAGTAGATTAGTTCATCCATGGCACCGGTGAATAGTGCTATTTTGTCATTCGAATAAAGACCATAACTTCCATATCCTAATACGCCGGAAAAGTTTGCTATGGAAAAATACATTTCATAGGCAATATGTTCTGCTGTATATCCGCAAATTAAAGAGAAAAGAAGATTTCTCCAATTGCAGTCATAACGGAAATAAGCCATCAAATAGGTAAAAAAGAACATGACGAAGAACATCATCATGGTATAGAAGGAATTCCCTGTGGGAATCGGAAAGGCAAAAGCAAAGCCAATGCAAAGGAGATAGGAAACAAGTGTGCGGATGACAAAATGTGTCCTCTTCTTCAGCTTGAACAAAAACAGCCCTTCTCCGAACAAAAGCCACCCCATGAAGATGGTCCGATAGAAGAACAGACTGGAAATCGGATATAGGTTCATATTTCACCTAGATAGCGGTTCAGATCGTCGAGAAAGGCTTTCCGTTTCGGATGGGAGATCAGAAGTTCTGTCCCATGTACTTTACAGGAATAGCCCTCGACTGTCTCCACATAGCGGAGATTGACAAGAAAGCAGGAATTACATAAAGAAAAGCCACTTGGGGCAAGTTCGCCATAAATGGATTTCAGGGAACCATAGGTTCGATAGTCTCCGCTTTTTGTGTGATAGACAAGAAGATGATTCTTGACTTCCACAAAATAGAGGTCTTTCAAGGAAAGAACGATTTTTTTGTCGTTTTCGCAGATAAGGACTTTTTCCTTTTTTCTTGAACTGACAAGATCGAATATGGTTTTCATCCTGTTCTTGAAATCCCAATACGAAATCGGTTTTACGATATAGTCGGTTGCCTTGACCTGATAGCCATCGATGGCATATTGAGCAAGATTCGTCATAAAGACAAGGATGACATCCTGATCTTGTTTCCTCACTAGGTGGCTTGCATCCATTCCGTTTGTTTTTCCTAGTTCAATATCCATCAGAATCAGATCATACTTTCCATAGGAAAAGGAGGAAAGGAAATCCTCGGCAGACTGAAAGAAGAAGAATTCGGCCGGGGATTCATTTTCCTTCAAAAAGTCGGAAAAATAGTTTTTAAGCGTTTCTCTATCTTGTTTTTCGTCCTCGACAATTGCGATATTGATCATGTTTTCCTCCACAAAATCTTATCATATTTTGACTTCCCGAACAAAAAAATCCTGAAAGAATCATGACACTCTTTCAGGATTCATCGATTACTTTTTCTTGTCTTTCAAATCCTTATGGTTAAGGATGATAAGACTGGCAGGATAGGACATTACGAAAGAAATGAAGCCGAACAAAGGGACAAGGATATTACCTATGCCTATTCCCCAGTTTCCCTGAATCAATCCAAGTTCTGAATTCTCCTTGTCCAACCCGGTAATGATGATGCCTAGGGCAAGAATGATGGCTGAAGCTAGGAAGAAAATTCCTGAGACGATTCCAAGAATGGTAATAGTCTTTTCACTATACGATTTTTTTGTAAAGCAGATGACTGCCACTATAGCAGCAACGGCAGAACCGATAATCAGCAGAATCATTCCCAAGAGTAGGAAAGAATTGAAGTCAAGACGATCGTTACCGAAAACCATCTGAAGCAAGGTGATCGAATCTTTTCCCGTTTCCCAATAGGCGGGAAGAGCCATCATGCACAAAGAGAGAATTCCGGAGAAGAGGGCAACGGATTCAAAAATTCCGATTTTCTGATTTTCTTTCATTTATCTGTCTCCTTGTTCTTTCGGTTTGTGGAACCATGTCAGATAGATACATAAGCCTGCCCAAGTCAAAAGGCCGATGCCCACTATGATATCAAGAGCAAGCAAGGTTGGTCTCCACCAGGTGCCGTTGTTGGTTGTTTCGCGCTTTCCTATATTGGAACTCATATCGATTCCACTTGCGGTTTCGGTTCGGTAGATGGTGTCGATATAGGTGTATAGGATGTTGTGCGCAGCATTCTGCAAGGCCTTGACGCTGGTTGCCGAGGTGATGTCATCGAAGAGTTTATAAGATCCGGATGGATGTAATGCCAAATCGTTTCCGGCACGGATGCCTTCGTCCATATCATTGACGTTTCCAGCTTGATAGTAGTCGGTGATGGTAGAGCCCTTGAATCCCCATTCGTCTCTGAGGAGGGAAGTAAGTAGCGCATAAGAACCGGTTGCTCTGACAGAACCGATTCTGTCGACGGAAACCATTGCAGCGTTCGCGTTGCCGATCTTGACGGCGAGTTCAGCTGGTTTTGCCCAGATTTCTCTTAAGGACTGTTCGGTCATCCATTTATATTGACCGTTTCTTCCGGCATCGGAATCGTTTCCGGCAAAGTGCTTCATATATGCATAGACACCATTTTCGGTGCATCCTTTGACGGTGTATCCGACAAAGACACCGCACATTCTTCCGTCTTCGGAGAAATATTCGAAGTTACGTCCGCCAAGAGGAGAACGATGGACATTGCATCCTGGTGCATACCAACCCTGGATGTTCAGCGCCTTTCCTTCTTCGCCGATGGCATTTCCCCATTTGTAGGCTTTCTTCCAGTCCCAGGTCTGGGCAATGGTGCTGGCGGCAGGATATTTTGTCGCATGACCTCCGTCGCCGGAAGCGATGCTGGATGTGAATCCGGTTCCGCCGTCGCTATCGGTTGTCTTCGGTTTGCCAATCTTATCGATGGCGATGGTACCGAAACCGCCTTTTCCGGAAAGATCGCCTAGTTCCTGAACCGTAAGCTGCTGAATGAGTTTGTCCCATTTCGGATCGTCATAAGGAAGCCCTTTGACGTCCTGCAAAGTATAGTTGGTTTCTGTCGAACCGGTAATCGGCATTTCGTCCGTCTCGTCGATGAATGGATCATGGACTTTGAAGGTGTTTTCGTACATCTCTTTGGACATGTTCCTTATTTTTGTTTTTTTCGGGAAAGTTCCTTCAAAGTCTGCTCTGGAGAGATAGGTGATTCCCTGGTTGTAGTTGTTGTCTGGATCGTTGCCCTCGATAGAGATGGCATATTTTGCCTGAGGCTCATAGATTGTGGATGAGGCTCCGCTTGTGGAATTGGTATAGGTGGTGAAACGGTTTTTTACTTCGTTTCCGGTGACAGGATCCTTGTCGTACTGATAACTTTCACTGACTTTGAATTTCTTTTCGAAGGCAGAACTGTCGTCTTTCAGATGGTGAGAATCCGTACGAAGAGAGAAAGTGTAGTTTCCTTCTTCGACTTCGTATCCCATGAAACCATTGTTGTTCTTGTCGTAAGTGTCATAACTGGCAAGATCGGAAACTTTGGCTGTCAATGTGATTTCTTCTCCCTGTCCGGGATTGAGAAGACTTGTCTTCTGGAAATCAATCAGATTTTGGCTTGCCTTCTCGATTCCTCCTTTGGTATAGGGAGGATTGAAATAAAGCTGGACTACATCTTTTCCACTGAAGTTTCCGGTGTTTTCGACCCATACTTTGAAGATCAGAGTGTCATCTTTCCCGAGTTCTTCGTTGCCGCTGAGCTTTGTATCGCCTTTCATGACGGAATCCAAAGTCCATTTGAAGGAAGTATAGCTTAGACCATATCCAAACGGATATTGGACTACTGCATCATATCCTTCTTTCTTGTGACCATAGGAATTCAGGACAAGATTGTCGAAATAATGTTCTTCATCTGCGGTTTCATACCATTTGTATCCGACATAGATGTCTTCGGCATAATCGGTATATCTTCCTCCTCTTCCGGTGTAGTTATGTGTTTCTTCATTTCCGGTATTGACATAGCTTGGCGCGGAATCGAGGCTGTAGGCGCTTGTATCTACCATGTGTCCGTTTGGAGTCACGACACCAGCCAATGCCTTTACGATTGCCGTGGTTCCATAATATCCCGGATAGCCACAGTATAAGGCCGAGCTGATTCCGTCATAGTCCAGAAATCCCATTTCCATCGGAGCAGATGTATTGAAAATGCAGACTACCTTATCGAAATAGTCGGTGACATATTTGACCATGATGGCTTCTTTGTCCGAAAGACTGAGATAGTTTCTATCCGATACCTGTTGACCGTTTTCCCCATATTGGACTTTGGGTAGGTCGTCTCCTTCGGTTGCTCTTCGTGAGAAGACCATGATGGCTGTGTCTGAGAAATTTCTTGCAGCTTCCATCCTTTCTTTTGTATAGAAATCTGCTCCTGGTTCATAAAGACGATAATAAGTAGAAAACTGGTCTTGGTCTGGTGCGCCCTCTCTACGATATGGAAGCTGGTTGTATGCCTTTGCCAGGCCTTCATTGATGCTGAATCCGTTCTTTCTGAAAGCATCATAGAGAGTTACTTTGTCAGCAGCATAACCGCCTTCGGAGCTTCCTCCACCTTGATACATGAATCCGTTGTCGCTGGAACCCCATCCGAAAATATTGATTTTCGGATTTCGTAGCGGAAGCACATCGTTTGTGTTCTTTAAAAGTACCGCTCCATCTTCGACAATTTCTTCGGCAAGTGCCTTTCCCTTTGTTAGTGCTTCTTTGGCTTCTGCGGAATCATAGTTCGTTTCTGATTTCGAAAGATATAAATCGATGGTACCTGCAAATTTCATTGCAACACTATTGGCTGTTGCCAGGACTGCCGATAACATCAGGATTGTAGAAATGTTGATGATTGCTGTCGTTCGTTTCATATAAAAGATGTCCTTTCTTTTCGAAGAGGTCGTATTTCAAATGGAGAATAGAGATTAGGCCTGATAATCGGAGACGATGAGTTTGAAGCAGTCGGTATTCGGGAAAGCTGCTTTTACGTTGACGTTGAACTGATGGACACCTTTCTTGATCTGTTTTGAACCCAAGGTCACGTCCTTCCAGTTGTACCACTGGTTTTCGTCCGTATGCCCGAAATCCTGGTAGTTGGAAGTGAACGGATTGTCTTTGTCTTCATCAAGATAATAGGAGACATTGTCATCCAAAGACCATGGATTTTCGTATTTGGCTGAGACAGTGTGGAATTCAATTGTGCAATCGGCTTTTGCCTCGAATTGGAAGGCAAGGATACTGGGAGCAGAGATACAGGCAAGGCAGGTTCCGCCGCTTGTCGGATATCTGTTGTCGACATCTTCGAAGAAGCTGGCACATCCTGCTTGAAGGGTACAGCCGCTTGTATCACAATCTTCGGCTTCGATGGTGTATTCACCGTCTTTGTCGATGGTTGCCAGGACTTCGATATCAAGAGAAATGCTCTGACTCTTACTGGTTTCGCTGGATTTGCTGCTATCGACACTGGGCTTGATCGGCTCGAAACTGAATCCGCCATCCTTCTTGCTTGTTTTTTCGGTTTCCGAATTGTTGTTCGTTGATGTTTTGGTAGAGCTTGTGTCTCCGCAGGCAGACAGGGATGTCATGCATAGGACTGCAAATAGCGGAAGAAGGATTCTTTTCATTGCTTTTTTCATTTTGTTCTCCTTGTTCTTTCACTTTGTATAAGCTGAAAGTGCTTAGATTATGTCAATAAGTAAAACCGCTTACAATAGAAATTGTGTAATCTTGTTGTTTTGTGGCGAAATCTTACGAATGAGCATAGAAATTATAGAAAGTTGAATCTGATTTTCAATGAATGATAATTAAAATGGGCATAAATCTAAATAATAGGGGGAAAGAAGAGATTTTGTTGTCAAAATCAAAGATTACGAATTTTGAGTTGAAAGCGATTTCATTACATTATATGAATAGTAATAGGCAAAAACCTAGGAGGAAATATGAAAAACAAAAGAATCAGTAGCCTTATTCTGCTTTCTGCTTTGTCTGTTGCGACAATGATGAGCTGTAATTCCAACAAATCGGATATTCCCAGCGCAAAGTCAATCGGAACATCTGAGACATCTGCTTCCAAGATCAACAAAGAAGAGGAATCCAAGAACAGCCCAAAATCGGATTCGACTAAGCCAAGTACAAGTGTTACTCAGCCTAAATCGGATACGTGTACGCCTTCGATAAGCAGACCATCGACGGATAGCACCAAACCGAGCGACAGTACTCCTTCCATAAAGAAAGAAGTCGTAGTGACTCTTCAAGGAATGGGCGAAGTTGTAGAAGGAAAGACAATCCAGATTACTGCTACAGTCGAGAATGCTGAAAATACATCCGTGACCTGGTCCAGTGAAGATGAGACAGTTGCTACGGTATCCGATGGTTTGGTTACTGCCCTTAAAACAGGCAATACGAAAATCAGGGCGACCTCTGTCGAAGATGATACCAAATATGCCGAAATGACTGTTGTCGTTGTTTCCCGTTTTGCTTTTGAAGTAACAGAGAACAAAGAATATGTTGTGGAAGGTGAGAACTTGGATCTTTCGAATGCGATTCTTCGTCAGGATCTTCAGGCGGCAGGCCTTGGTTTTATTGAAGAACCTACTGGCGGAAGCAAAGACAAAACGAGCAATGGAAAATGTATCAGAGGTGTAGCTATGGGATCTAAGCTTGGATTTGCGTTCAAGATGGATAAGAAATCAAGAATCCAAATCGTTGCCACACTTGCCAATTATGAGGAAGGATTCGATCTTGATTCCAATGTGAATTTCGCCTTGGATGATGCAAAACTTCTTTCCAATGCCGTCTTTGGCGGTCACTCTGCTCCGGATGATTACTGGCCGTGGCAGGATATTACCTTGGCTGATGTTCTTGTCGATGAGGGAGAACATACCTTTACAATTAATGTGACAGGTTCTCTTCCGAATTTGGATTGCTTCAAATTCGTTGTCAGTGACTATGATGATACAGATAAATATCTCTCCATTTCTCAGGATGGGAATATCATTGTCGATGTTGAGACGCTCAATCTTGATGGTTGGGTGCTCCGCGAGGATCTTGCAGCTGCGGGACGGACGAAGGAATCTATGATTGAAACAGCAACAGATGCCTATAACGGAAAATCCATTGGAGGTATCGGAAAAGGAAGTATATTCGAAGTTAGTTTCTATTTGGACGATGAAGCATTTGTCAAACCTTATGCAAGAATGGCTGACTATGGAGATGTATTCGATGTAGATTCTAATATCAAATTCACGATGGATAATACCCTTGTCACTAGTAATGGATATACGAGCTTTGGTCATACCGACCAAAATCAATTCTGGAATTGGAAGGATGTTGCTTTGACCGAGATGAAACTGAAAAAAGGATTCCATACGTTCAGATATGAAGCCATTAATAATGGTATTAATCTTGATGCCTTTATCTTGGAGACATCTTATTATGGAAGAACTGACGAGAAAGGATTTCAGATCGAAGGAAATGGAAAACTTACGGTCGAAGCGGAAACGATAAAGGTATCCGGAGGCAGTTATACAGTTGAGACTCCTACTGGTGATTCTTCTTCCATTACTAGTGGTGGAAAATCCATTGGAAACATCGTATCTGGAACGATCTTCTCGATTCCTTTCTTTGTCAAAGAGGAATGTGATATCGATATCATCGGTGCCATGGCCAAGTATGAAGATGTCTTTTCTTTAGATGACAATCTGGAAATCAAAATCGATGATGAAGTTGTCACTACCGGATATTCTGCTTTCGGACACACCGACAACAACCAGTATTGGAATTGGAAGCAGGTCAAACTGGTTTCACGCAGATTCGAAAAAGGGAATCATACCTTTGAGATGAAGGTAAAGAATCAGTGCCCGAATATCGACTGCTTCTATCTGGATGTCACAGGATATAATGACCTTCTCAATATTTCCAAGAATGGGACCTATCTTTATGAGGGCGAGAATCTTCCAACCGATCATATGAATTTTGATGCTGCCGGAATCTCCGGAAGAGTAGAATCGGATTCCAGAAGCAGCGGTGGAAAGTCTCTTGGTCATCTTGCCTCCGGAAGCTATTTCGATTTCCCGTTTTATCTTCAGGGAAACGCAACATTGGACTTGACTCTTGTCTTGTCCAAGTATGAAGCGATTTCGTTGAAGGATTATAAACTCTATATGGATGGAATCGAGATTGCTTTTGAGAATCCTGAAATGCAACTTGGAAGAAAGGAAGACGGAAGCAACGATTGGTTCAATTGGAAGGATTGCAAAGTCGTAAGTCAGGCTTTAGCAAAGGGAGAACATGTGTTCCGCTTCTCATTGCCTGGTAATGTCTGCAATATCGATTGCCTCAAGTTTGTGATTTCAGACTTTGCGGCTTAGGAATTCCAAAAACAAAAGACGGACAATAGCATCCGTCTTTTGTTTTGCTGTGTTACCAGATTGCTTCCGATTCCTCTCTTCCTTCAAAGACATTGTTATCGATGTCTTCTTCCATGGCTTTTTGTAATTCTTTTCCTTTCTGCTCCCTTACTGCTCGGGCAAGTGCTCTGTCGGGATCGAAGAAGTGATAATGGTAGTAGGGATCGGACTGAAACTCAATGAGGCAATCGTCATAGGCCTGCTCGATTTCGTCTTCGTCTGCTTCGGGATTCTCGTTTTCTAAATAATCCTTCCTGAATTCTTCCCAATCCGTTTCATCCGGCACTTTTTCGATGGTGAGTTCTAAAGCGGTTTGGCCTATATTCTGTCGGATTTTCGGAAAATGGATTTCGGCTAAACCGAAGTTGTGTTTGAACCAGTTGTAGACATCATCGGGATTACGACTGGTGCTGAAATATAAAGAAGGGTGTGTTTTGTCATGAATCCTATGATAAGCTAGATTTCTTCCATCCTGAATGATGGTGACAAAATCAATGGATGTCTGTGTCATATTCTTTGGGCCTTTCTATAATTGGATTATGAAGCGGATTTGCTTTCCTTGGAATCGATATGGACGATTTTTCCGCAATCCATGATTCTTTCGTCATGACTTGCCAGGATGACCAGGGATGATTTAGCTTGTTCCTTCAAGATGTCCATGATTTCTTTGGCATGGGCGTCGCTTAAGGAGGAAGTCACTTCATCAAGAAGATAGAGCTTTTTGCTTTTTGACAGTTCGTTTGACAGAGACAATAGAATCTCTTCTCCTCCGGACAATCCATGGATGCTTCTATTCGATTCTAGGTGGTCGAAGTTCTTCTGTTCTTTGTCGACAAAGAGACTTCTGTTTTCTCCGACATTTAGAAAGTCAATCAGATTTCCTCGTGGAAGAAGAAGCGAGATGTTCTTTTTCCGGAATTCTTCTTTCTTCTTCGGCGTGAGAATGTTCAGGTCTTCTTTGTCGAAAAGATATTTTCCTTTGAATCCATCGTCGATTAGGGCAAGGAAATAGAGCAGGGTTGTTTTCCCGCATCCATTGTCTCCGGTCAGGATATAAAGGCCGGTATCGTTGAAATCGTAGGAGAAGTAATCGAAGACGATTCTTTTCTGAAAGCTTCTTCTTAGATTGATTAGTTTGATCATCAGTATTTCTCCCTTAGATAGGCTAACATCTTCGTATGTGATGTCTTTTTTTTCAGAACAAAATGATAAATCAGATAACTTATAAAATCGAAGACGGCAAAAGGGATAAGAACAAGAGGATTGAAGACGAAAATCGGAATCGAGGTCGGAAAAACTGCGTTCATGATCGTGTAAAGTATGACATATAGGACTAAAGATAAAAATAGGGTAATTGTGGTTTCCAGGAAGTGATAGAGGCCAAGATTTTTCTTGATATTCTCACACCCCTTGGATTTCAGAAGAAAGACATTTCCTAGATATTCATCGATTTCGAACATCGAAAACAGGACGAAAAGAAAAACAATCAGAGCGCAGAGACTGATGAATATGAAAACATAGGACTGTTTTTCAATTCCTTGAAAGCTGAGTAAATCTAAAACCGCTTCATCCTCGTAAGATAATCCGCTTAAACGATCCATGTCCAAAGTCAAACAGGAGAAAAAGAAGAATATGAAACCATTCAGGAAAAGAAAGATGAGATTGAATGGTAGATCTATCTTGGCAAGATAGAAATAGAATCTTCTCTTGATATCATTCATGTTTTGATACCTTCTTTCTGAAAAGAACGGAACTGATAAGGAAGATGAGGAGAGAAAAAATAAATACTACCGGTAGTCCGGAAAGAAAGAATGTGCGAAAAGAAGTCTGCGTAAGGGTCAATATTCCTCCTATGATAAAGGAGAGTGAAAGTACAATCAAGTTCGGAATGGTGGAAATCAGATGAATCTGATTCCACGTCAGGCCTCGTATATGAAGAAGAACATAATCATGATACTCCCTTTTCAAAACGGATTGATAGAGAATGGATTCCAAAAACAAAAATAATAATGTGAAAAAGCAAAACATCAGGGAATAGGAATAAATACTAGAATAATAATCACTGTTGTTTGCCTGGTAATATTCAAGATCTTTGTTATGGATAATGGTTTCCGCTGAAACAATGGAATCAAAATTAAGTCTTTTGTTTGCGATGTAGGAAGCTTTTTCGAACGTGTTCGTATTTGTGGTCAAGTAAACGGATGAGTATTCCGAGTAACAACTGCTTATATTCCTGAGCTTGTCGTCTGAAAGAAAGATAGTTGATTTTGAATCATCTTCATCAAGACCATCAAGAACGAAAGTATCAACACCATTGGGAAAAATTTTGTTGTAATCGACCATAAATGGGTCTGACATTGACCTATAGATTGGCTTGGAAAATGAACTGACATGTTTTGAGGAATATAGTTCCGGATCGGATAGATAGAACGTATTCTCTTGAAAAGGATAGGACTGATATTTTGGATACTTCGTCTTCAAATAGGAAATACTTCGAAGGAAAATAAAGGAATGATACTGATGTCTCTTTTGATCTTTTGTTGAGGAATCGGAATCATAGAAGAGGTTTCTTTCCAGAATCAATGGTGGTGTGTCTATGGATTTGGAATGATATATAAAAAAATCCTCTTTTATGGAATTGTCAATGATGATTTTTGCTTTTTGGTTTTCATATTCGTAGGTATAGTCATGAATCTTGATTCCATTTGGATAATTCTTGTTCTGCATGTTGTTATAGAAAGATTGGTTGCAGTAATAATTATTGTCAGAGTCGCTAATGGCAGTGGATTGAACCGTCATTGGATAAGTGACGATGGAGTAATAGCAATCTCCCTTGAATTTTCTGATGATATCCTTAGAAGTAATGCTGTGATTGCAGTTCAAAATGATATAACCTTGTTTTTTGATTCCGGATACAAGGTAGAAGAAGGAATCATTTAGATTTGTATAAGTTCCTAAAAATACGAAAAACAGGATTAAAGAGGATACGAATATGTGGATAATACTTGAAAAAAGTCTTGATTTCATCAAAGAAAAACATATATTTTTGCAATTGATTTTATAGGTGTTTTCTTCTAAGGATTTTTTTTCGTTTTCTTTGAGATTGTTTTTGTGAATTTTCAGTTTTTTATTATCCAGTATATATATTTGGTTTGCGTATTTTTCTAGAGAAACATCATGGGAAACAAGGATGACAAGGCTAGTTTCTGATAATGTCAAAATTCTGCTTATGATTTCTTTCCTTTTCTCTTTGTCCAAGGAGGATAAGACTTCATCTAAAAGATAGATATCCTTTGGCTGACTTAATGAGGTATGAAGAATTGCGTATTCCTGCTGCCCTTGAGACAAGGATGATATCTTGGTATGAGTCACAGACTTGCCGTTTGAATAGATGTTTTGATTGTCCTCAACGGACAAAAAAGATATCATGTTGTTTTTCTGCAGGACGTAACAAATATGTGTCTTGCGAAATAATGTTTGCTTCTTGTCCGAGTCCGTTCTGTGGTTTTTCCCATTATAAAGAATTTTGCCTTCATATTGATTGTCTATTAAGGAAAGCATATTGAAAAGAGTGGTTTTTCCGTAACCATTTTCTCCTTTGATGATGACAAGCCCTCTGTCAGGGAAACAGGCATAATCGATGTCAAACAATTCTTTAGAACCGATTGTTTTTTTTACTCTTTTTAATTCTATCATGATAATTGAATTACGAAAGAATCGTATGCGCTGGATTCAAATTTATCAAGTGCAGTATGAGATCCATGGAATGTGTCCATTTTAAGTTCGATAGCTATTGAATCAGGCACTTTACTACTTTCTACTGCAAAACATCCATAAAAGGCGAAATTGAATGGTTTGGAATCATCTGTCCCATTGGTACAAGGACCTGAAAATAGTTTTGATGAATCCTCAGTTACTTTTGCGAAATAAGTTCCAGTATTATCCTTTTTGGTATTAGCCAAACTCACATTGTTGTTATAATCGAACCTTTGATTGAAAGCAATCCTATGGTCATTTTCCGAGCGGCTGATTGTGGAGGTGATATACGCAACAAGCCTGGTATCAAAATGGTTGATTAAATTCAAATCTTTATAGATGTCATATACAGAATCAAAATAAGAGTTTGTAAAAAGATTTGTGCAATCTTGAAATTTGTCTCCATGATAGGAATTTAGAGCATCCGTTACGCCATTATATTGTGTTTGCTTGTTCGAATTATATGAATTCTCAGTATATCGTGTATCTGTCGGATTAACGTCGCGTAAGTAACGATAACTATTTAAAGATCCTGATGAATCATAACCAGGACATTGATAACTGTGCCCAGTATAATCGATTCCTCTAAATTCCGCATTGAAATTTATGTAGTTTAAAAAACCAGCATGTTTTCCGTCAAACCAGTTTCCAACACCACCTTTGTATTCGACAGCATTATTGACATAGATGTCCGCCTGGTAAAGAAGAATAAATCCTGGATGATAATTGATTTGAACTTCTGTTGGTTTATACATTTGATAAAGCTCATAATTAAAAGTTAGTTTTGCAACAGGCAATTTCTTGATATTAGAAAGTGTTGTGATTGTTTTGCTATGGTAATTCTGTAGTTGTTTTTTACAATAAATATCTTCGTGTCGAATATTAGATTTGACATAAATGAAATTAGATGATGATGCACTTATTAAGGAAAGTAACAAGGGAATCAAAAAAATTTTTGTTTCATTAGAATGAAACCTCCCTTTTTCAGCTATTATATACCCTTTTGAAAAAATGAGATAATTATTTACAAGTGATGCTTGGTTGATCGTAACAGCTTAGCAACAAGATAATCTGATTTTCGATTTTATTGGCAGGTATACCAGGGCCGTAATTTAAAAATTGAAATATTCCTTTGCTTCGTTCGCTTGTATATTGCTGTCAATTTTCAATACTGACCATATTGCACATCAGTATTGAGTACTTTGAAAACACTTCTGAAACATTTATCTGATTTAATGGAAGAAGATAACTTTGTTTTTTCTTCTTTTTCTTTGAATCCTTTATTGTACATGGGAGGGCAGACAAGCTTGTTCGATATCAAAAGCTCGCCATCAGGAAACTATTGAAGAGTAGGACCTTTGTTGTAATGGAATGGCATATCATTCCAAATTTCCGCATGATCGACGATGGGGAAGGAACACATCAGGTACTTGTGGCAAGATACCAGCTTGCAAGAGAGATACATCTGCCCCTGGAAACGAAAGGACTTGCAGATAACAAGAACCCAATGGAAACGATCATAGGTATTTCAAGGAGTTTATCGCTATCGGGGATTCTATGATCGTGACAGAGTACAGGGTACAGGACTGGTGCAATCTGTTCAGCTCATGTACAATCATGGCAAATGTCCCAGAAATGGTGAAATCGTTCCTGGAGAGAGACTTATCTATCTATGAAACGCTCAGATATCGCGAGATAATGTCAAAAAAGACGGAAAGGATACATAAAAGCTGTTCTTAGCCCCATATGCAAAATTGGGTTCTAATTAATTCGGCTAAAAAAGTTTGATTGAGAAAACGTGGAGAGATTTAGAACAATTTTTATACTTCATGAAAATGAAAAATTGACTTATTTTTAAACAATATTTTTTATAAAAACTACAAATATAAACTTTCAAACTTTTATTTTTATGAAAAGTTTTTTATGAAAATATGAAAATATGAAAATTTTTGTTCCATTTTTTTAAAAGAAGGAATATATTATTGCCATATTATTTTTCATCCTCATGGACGTTGGCACTTAGGAGGAAATATATGCCAAGCTCATTCGATATAACTCAAAACTATGGTATTGACGTTTTCGATGATGAAGAGATGAGAAGCCATTTGCCGGAGAAGGTCTATCGCGATCTGATGGATACCATCCATAATGGAAAGGAATTGGATGCTAGTCTTGCCGATGATGTTGCCCATGGCATGAAGGACTGGGCGATTTCCAAAGGCGCAACCCACTATACTCACTGGTTCCAACCTCTTACCGGAGTTACTGCAGAGAAGCATGATTCTTTCATTTCGGTTCCTGACAAGAAGGGAAAGGTCATCATGTCTTTCTCCGGAAAGGAACTGATTAAAGGAGAACCGGATGCTTCCAGTTTCCCGAATGGTGGTCTGAGAGCCACGTTTGAAGCAAGAGGTTATACAGCTTGGGATTGCACTTCTCCTGCCTTTGTTGTTCATGATGAATATTCCAATGTTCTTTTCATTCCTACTGCTTTCTGTTCCTATACCGGAGAGGCTTTGGATGGAAAGACTCCGCTTTTAAGAAGCATGGAATATGTTTCAGAACAGGCAAAGAGGGTTCTTTGCATCTTCGGAGATACGACTACCAAGAAGGTTCTTCCGATGGCAGGTCCGGAACAGGAATATTTCTTGGTCGATATCGATCATTTTGCGAAACGTAAAGATCTTATCTATACTGGAAGAACGCTTTTCGGAGCCGCAGCTCCGAAAGGACAGGAACTTGACGATCATTATTTTGGCCCAATTCGTGAGCAGATTGCCGGTTTCATGACCGAAGTCAACCAGGTACTTTGGAAACTTGGCATTCCTGCAAAGACCGAACACAACGAAGTCGCTCCTTCTCAGCATGAACTTGCCGTTATCTATTCTTCAGCCAATGTTGCTGCTGACCAGAATGCTCTTGTTATGTTGGTTTTAAAGAAAATCGCAAAGAAGCACGGATTCATTTGCCTCTTTGCAGAGAAACCTTTTGATGGTATCAATGGTTCTGGAAAACACGATAATTGGTCTTTGCAAACTGATACTGGAATTAATCTTCTGAAACCAGGAAAGAATCCGCATGAAAATACGCAATTCCTTGTCTTCTTGGCTGCTGTCGTCAAAGCTGTTGATGAATATGCCGGGTTGATGAGAGAATCTGTTGCTACTTATACCAATGATTTCCGTCTCGGAGCCAATGAGGCCCCGCCGGCTATCGTTTCTATTTTCCTCGGTGACGAATTGAATGCCGTCGTAGAGAAAATCATTCATTCGGATGCTCCGACCAAGGCAAGAGCAAATACTCTTCTTCAGACAGGTGCAAAGACTCTTCCTGTTCTTCCGAAAGATTCCACGGACCGTAACAGAACCTCTCCTTTTGCCTTCACTGGCAACCGCTTCGAGTTCCGTATGGTCGGATCCAGTCAGAATATAGCTGGACCGAATATTGTTCTTGATACTATCGTAGGCAAGACGCTAAAGGAATTTGCAGATACAATCGAAAGAGCCGAAGATGTCAATAAAGCCATCGACGAATGGATCCGTACTACTTTGAAGGAACATGAAAGAATCATCTTCAATGGTGACGGATATTCGGATAAATGGGTAAAAGAAGCTGAAAAGAGAGGCCTTCCGAATCTTAAGACCACAGTTGAAGCAGTTGATGTTCTTTCAGATGAGAAAGTCAAGGAACTCTTTGCCGAATCTGGTGTTCTGACTCCTTCAGAATTGAAATCAAGGGCTGAAATCAAATATAGCAATTACGCCAGTCAGGTCTTCATCGATGCTAAGACCATGTCCCATATGGCAAGAAAACTTTATATTCCGGCCGTAAATGCTTATTTCACTTCCTTGGTCAAGGAAGCCAAGGCCTGTAAGGAAATCGGAATTGATGCGCCTAAGTCTACAATGGATTCTATTAAGAAGATTTCCGGAATTCTTGACGAAGTTGTTCTTGCAACGGATAAGCTTGATGAAGCTGTATCTTCCTGCCATGTTTCCGGAAGAGACAAGGCGGTCTATGCCAGAGACTTATTGCTTCCGCTTATGGCTTCTCTTCGTGCACCGGTCGATGAACTGGAAACCATTGTTTCCAAAGCTTACTGGCCGGTTCCGTCTTATGGAGATTTGTTGTTCCATATCAACTGATTTTGTTGTATACTTCTGCACTTGGGGATCGCAATCTTTTGTGGTCCCCTTTTATATAGAGGTTTTTTCATATGCCAAAAAGAATTGAGTCGGATTCCATCGGATCATTAGAAGTTGAAGAAAATGCCTATTATGGAGTTCAGTCCTTACGTGCGAAGAGGAATTTTCCGATTACCGGTCGCCATGTTCTGGACATATTCAACAAGAACTTGGCTTTGATCAAGAAAGCTTGTTGCATGACAAATGAGGAAGCTGGCCTTCTTTCTGAAGAAAAAGCAAATGCCATTATCCAGGCTTGCGATGAAATCATGGAAGGAAAATTCCGTGATCAGTTTATTACCGATCCTATTCAGGGTGGTGCAGGTACAAGCTTCAATATGAACATGAACGAAGTGATTGCAAACCGTGCAGATGAAATTCTAGGCGGAAAACTTGGATGCTATGAATATGTTCATCCTAATGATGATGTCAACATGGCTCAGTCCACGAACGATGTGATTCCCACAGCTGGTAAAATGACTGTTCTTGTTCTTCTGGATGGATTGATCGAAGAACTGCGAAGACTTCATTCCGCACTTCTTGTCAAGGCTATTGACTTCAAGGATGTCCTCAAAATGGGACGCACTCAGCTTCAGGATGCTGTTCCGATGACACTTGGAAATACCTTTGAAAGCTATGCAACCATGGTAGAACGCTGCTTGGAGAGAATTGAGTCTTCCAGTAAAGAAATGACTGTGATTAACCTAGGCGGAACGGCTATAGGCTCTAAGATCAATGCTTCTTTATACTACGAAGAAAATATTGCAAAAAAGCTTACTGATTTATTTCACAGAGAAATGAAGCAAGCGACCGATTTGTTTGATGCCACAGAGAATTTGGATTCTTTTGCTGAAGTTTCAGGCTCTATGAAGGCACTTTCTGTATCTTTATCTAAGATGTGTAATGATTTAAGGCTGTTATCTTCAGGACCGAGATGTGGATTCAATGAAATCAATCTTCCTCCTATGCAGAACGGATCTTCTATTATGCCTGGAAAAGTCAATCCGGTTATTCCGGAAGTTGTGACTCAGGCCTGTTATCTTGTCATTGGGCATGACACCACGATTGCACTTGCTTGTGAGGCTGGGCAGATGGAGCTGAATGCTTTTGAACCTGTCATTTTTGATCAACTGTTTGAATCTATTCTTGTGTTGACGAACTCCATCCGAACGCTCATAGACCATTGTATTGTCGGTATCCAGGCGAATAAAGAACATTGTCTGGAATTGGAAAAATCCAGCTTGGGCATTGTTACTGCCTTGAATCCTTTCCTAGGATATAAGAAATCTGCTTATATTGCCAAAAAGGCCCTTAAGGAAAAGAAGAGCATCGAAGAAGTGGTTTTGGAAGAAAAAATCATGGACAAAAAGACATTAGAATATATTTTGAATCAGGCAGTTGAGGAAAGTGAAAAGTGAAAATCAACAAGATATTCTAACTTATTTGTTGCAATGCCTATAAATAATGAATAACAAGTTGTTTCTGTTTATAAGTAGGAATTTCTCAATAAAAAAGAGGGCGTAAAATCCCTCTTTTTATATGTTTGATCATGACTGCTTCAATGTCCACCATCTGACATAATCGACTTCCATGGAGGCAGGCAAGGTTTTATCTTCAGGAAGGAGGTAATTGTCGAAATGCCCTCCAACTGCAAGATTGAGTAGAAGGTAGAAATCTGTGTCAAATGGTTGACCATCTTCTCCCATGTAGTTTCTCAATGCGTTTTTTCGCAACCGATAGTATTCTATTTCGTCGCAGAGGAACCGCATATCGTTTTTCTCCCAAATGAAACTGTAGACATGGTATTCGGAGATGGAAGTTGAGTCATCTAGGCTATTCTTTCCTGTCGAATAGGTGTGGCTGTTGTTCAATGATGCCATATGTACAGCGCTGGAGGTTTCTTTAGGTACTCGTCCTTTTGCCTCCATGATGTCGATTTCACCGCTGTTTGGCCAGGAACCATATTTGTTTGTGTTTGGAAGCATCCAGAAAGCAGGCCACAATCCGGGATAGGAAGGAAGGCGGATACGGGCATCGATTCTTCCATAGGTGAACGCAACTTTCTGATAGGTACGGATTCTTCCACTTGTGTAATCTCTCCCGTCTTTGCTTTCCTTCTTGGCAGTGATAAGGAGTCTTCCGTCTTTTACCATGATATTTTCTTTCTGATAGGATTGGGCTTCCTGATTTCCCCAACCATCGATTCCGTATTCCTTTCCAGTACCGATTTGATAGGACCAATATTCTTCGTTGAGGCTGTTTCCGTCGAACTCATCATGGAATGAGAGCGTGTACTTGGACGGATTCGGGTTCACGATCTCATCCTGATTGTTGTCTTCTCTTTTGTCGATAACGGTAAAATCCATGGATGTTGAAATATCAGTGGATTCGATTGTGACATAGAGTGTAGAATACCCCGCCTTGATTCCTTTCAGGATTCCGTTTTCGTCAACTGTGAATATGCTATCATCCATGCTTTCGTAGAGGTAATGATGGTCCTTATGGTCCGATGCTTCGATATCGAGCGATAGTTGTTCACCGACAAAGATTGTACTTTTTTCGTTTAAGATATCGATGCTGATTTCTTCCTTCGGTTCCGAAAGAGAAGAGTCTGTCTTTACTGAGGCTCTACCTTCAAAGCATGATGAGAGCAGTAAGGCCGGAATAGACATCATAACAAAGGCTTTTCTCATAAGGTATCCTTTCCTAGAAAGAAAAGCCTTCGCTTGATGGAAGGCTTTCGTTTCTATTCTACGACTTTTAAGGTTGGAATGACATGATCCTGAAGATTCCAGATGGATTCGCTCAGGTCAGAGTATGTGGTTTTTGCTGCAGTAGAGAAATTGATTCCACAATGGATTCCGTCTTTCTTTTCGATGCTGCATCCCCATTCCCAGTCGGAACCATAGCTTACTGCTGCTGCTTGGGACGTATAGATTCCGCTTGTTACGAAGGTCTGTTCGCTAGGACTATAGTTGGCATTTGTTCCATCGCATTTGGATCCGCCGGCCGGATAGCTAGCAATAGCCATATGGACGTCTCTTCCGTCTCCGGTGACATCGACAACACAGTTCTTGATTACGGCACTTTCCTTCAGAACACCGGCAATGCTTGCAGCAAACGGGAACCAGGAATCCGAGCCGTTGTTATAGGTCTGTTCACTTCTGAATAGACAGTCCTGAATGGTTCCGGAAACGACGTTTCCTAAGATGGCACTACCCCAACCGACACCCTCATTTCCGATTTTGCCATCAAATTCGACTTTTTCGATGACGGCAGAAGCGTCTATTGTCTGCCATAAAGCAGAATTTGCTTTTTCAGGTTCACTGGAGATGATTTCGAAGTTTGAAATCTTGTGTCCGTTTCCGTTCAGTGTCCCTGCAAATGTTGCGGCGTTGGCGTATCCGTCGATCTTCATGTTACCAAGATCGATATCTGCTGTCAGGATATAGTCTTTGTCGAGACGGCCGGATACAAGAAACTTGGATTTGAATTCTTCCGCAGTTCCGATTTTGACATAGCTATCCATGTTCTTTGTGACTTGGATTGTAATGCTTGCCTTGACTTCGATATCGCCGATTTTGCAGGTAAGTTCGATGATGTCTTCACCCTCGCTTTTTCCGGTATAGCTTACTTCTGCACTCGTGGATTTGTTGAAGTTTCCTTTCAATTCTGTGGATTTCCATTTATAGGTAACGGTAAGGCCGTCTTTGTTTTCGACTACGGCTTTTAAGGTGATTTTTTCTCCAATTGCGACTGTTTCGCTGGAAGCCTCGATTTCAACAGATGCTGTTTTCGGATCGACAACTGTGAAATCGACTTCTTTTTTGACGGATTCGTCGCTGTTGCTGACAAAGGTCAGCTTGACGTTTCCGGCACTGACGCCGGTTACAAGTCCTGTTTCGCTGATGGTTGCGATGGATTCGTCACTTGATGTTGCGGTGTATCCTTTCTTTTCGGAATCGTTCTTAAGAGTGACTTTCAGCTGTACAGAATTTCCGACCGATGTCTTGAAGCTTCCAGTTACGGTGATACTGATTCTGCTTGTTACCTGTTGGGATTTGTTTGATCCGGAATTTGAGACAGCAGGTACATTGGTTTTGTCGTTGCAGGAAGCAAGAGACATGCTGGCAATTACTGCAAATAAGGCAAGAATGGATTTTTTCATTTGTTTGTTCCTCGATCAGGCTTCTAATGTCGTTCCTTCGTTCGCGGTGACGGCACTGTTTCTTCCATCCCACGTTCCGGAGATGGTATAGGTGCAGTTGGTAAATGTTCCGCTTCCTCCGCTGACTGCAAAGGATTTGATCGTATTGCATGGAGTGTTGATGATGAAATCGACTTTGCTGTTTTTGATGGCTCCATTGTTCAAATAGCACATGCCGGCAAAGGTATTTGTTGCTCTTGACTCAATGACGGACATTTTCACATTGACGTTTTCAATTGTACCAGATGTAGTATGACAGATGGCACCTCTGTTGGCTTCGCTAGGTGCGTCAGTGACTAAAGTGAAGTTCCGGATTGTTCCGCTGAGGATATTGAATAGTCCCCAGTTGTAACTTGCTTTGATAGTATGCCCCTGACCTTCGAATGTCTTCATGAAATCTCCTGCCATACCATTGTTCGGCAGTGTTTCTCCAGTCATATCGATATCAGCAGATAGATAGAAATCTCTGTTGCAGAATTCTCCGCCACCGGTGAATACCTGTTTGAATGTTGCTACATCTTTGATTTCAAATGCTCCTTCAGGAATTTCGTATTCCGGTGCATCTGCACCTTTTACCGTCACCTGTATAGGCTTTGCAGAATACTCTTTTCCTTCGATAGTGGCTTTGATATCAATGGTTGCTGTTCCTTCTTTCAATGCAGTGATTTTGAATGTTCCATCTTGGTTGCCGGTGATAGAGACGACATCGCTTGGAGTGGCTGTGACCTGGTAGGTTGCAGCTTTGTCAGTGTTTTTCACTGCAGTAGTCAGAATGGCTTCTTTTTCTCCGTCTTTCATTGACAAGGTGTTCTTATCAAGTGCTGCAGATACTTCTGGTTCCAGTTCGACGAAAGGATCTCCGGCTTTCTTCAACTCAGGCATCTTGTTATCTTCTAAAGTCCAGATTTCTTCGTTTAGAGTGGTGTATGCGGATTTTGCTGTGGAATCAAATGGGGTATGGATGAGGTTTTCACTGACAAAGTCATCCGTATTGTACGTGCCATCTGGATTGAATGGTTTATAGTTCTCATATTGTTCGTCATGAGCGATATTGGTGTATCCGTTGGTGATGCTTGCTTTGGACCAGGTATAGGGAATGAACGGCATACAGGTTTCTCCGGTCTTTCCGGCGTCAAGCTTGGTTACGACATTGTTTACTTTGGCATTTCCCTGGAGAACTCCGGCAATGACACCATTTCTACACCATGTCCAATCCTGGGTTGAAAAGGTGTTTGTAGCTTCAAAGATACAATTCTCGATTAAACAAGTGCTGCCGGAAACTTCCTTGCAGAGAAGTCCGCTGAATCCTTCATCGCTAATGGTTCCTTTGATATGGATGTTCCGGATGGTTCCGCCTACCATATAGAAGAGACCATTGGCTTTGTTTGGTTCCTTTTCCGAAGTGTTTCTGACAACGAAGTTTCTGACGGTATGTCCTCTTCCATCTAAGACACCGTTGAAGTGATTTTCGACTTTCCTACCATTGACGATCCTTCCACCAAGATCGATGTTTGCACTTAAGTAGTATTTGTCGACGATGGTTCCTTCTTTTTCAATCAATCCGATGAAATCTGCTGCTGTCTTGATTTCTTTATATTTGGTATAGTCGGCATCGACGGTGATTTCGAATTTCTTTTCGACTGCTTTTCCATTGATGGTGCAGGTGACCTTCAAATATCCTGTGCCAGAATTGACCGGTGTGAAGAACCTGACGTTATCGGCTTTCTGCGGATGGTCGCTAGGAAGTTCACTGAGTACGCCGATTCCATTTAACTCATCTGTGTTGAATGTCCAATCGGTTGCCGTGGCTTCCGGAGTTATTTTGATGGTAAGGAGTTTGGCTCCATCCCCTTCTTTTAGTTCGCCTTCTTTTTCCAAAGTAAGATCGTATGTGTCGACAGCTTTGTCCTTAAGGACTACATGGATGACGACGTCTTCTTCTGGCATGGTGAAGGAATAACTTCCATCCGATTCTGTGCAGTTGACATCATTTGCTTTGACACTTTCGATTTCCTTGGCTTCGTTTTTGATTTCTACCTGGAAGGTTACGACATCATCTTTTTTTGCTTTGGTTTTGCTGAGGTTCTTGATTTCGAAGTCGTCTCCGTTTGTTGCGGTAATGTTGAACTCTTCGATGACCGGAGGAAGTTCTTCGAACGTTGCTTCGACTGCATTCTCTCCTTCAATCAGAACGAACTTGTATTCAGGACCAGCCAAAGAGATGCCATTGGCTTTAACGTCCTTGATTTTGTATCCTTCTTTTGCCACAACCGTTAAAGTGACTTCGTCTCCGACGTTTCCGGTTGTTTTATCTGCAGTAACGGTTCCCTTGGCTGAATCGAAAGCAAGTGTGACTGTTCCTGTCTTGATGGTCGGAGTACTTGGTGAAGCCGGTGTGCTTGGTGAAGTCGATGGTGTACTTGGTGAAGCCGATGGTGTACTTGGTGAAGCTGATGGTGTTTTTTTGGAATCGGTGCTTGTTTTTCCTGTATCGGACTTTTCCGAAGAATCCGATTTTGTGGATGGTTTTTGCTCTGTTGTGGAGACTTTGGCTGTTGTTGAATTGGACGGGGAATTCTTGGATTCGACAGAACTGTTCGAGGTTCCACATCCTGCTAAGAGGAATGCGGAGCAAAGAACGACGAGCGACGGTAAAATTCTCTTCTTGGCTTTTTTCATAAAATCATGTCCTCCTTGACATGTCCCTGCCGGAAATAAGGCAAGGTCTATGCTTTTTATGCGAATAGTTTAAACTTGTTGGAATGTAAGAGCTTACTTTTTGACATAACCTCCTTGGAATATGTCATAAACTTGATGAATCATTCTTTTTCTTTCGGTTTTCTGAAGAGGGTGTATGTCCAGAAACCGAGTCCTAAAACAGCTAAGACATCGACTCCGCCAAGAACGATCTTCCACCAGGCAAACGCTTGCTTGACCGGATTTGTGGAATTGGATTCTTTGTTTCCGGCAGTCTTGCTATAGCTATAGGTGTTACAGAAGGTATAGATGATGTTTTTTGCACTGTTTTTTGCGCAAAGAACTGTAGTTGGATCGCTCATGTTGAGCGGATTGGAGATATGGTTATCGTTCGGATTGAGCCACAAATCGTTTCCGGCCCGGATTCCTTTGCTCGGAAGCATATTTCCGGTTCCGTCGCTCCAGTCTGTAATCAAAGAGCCTCTGAATCCCCATTCTTCCCTTAGTACTTCGACGTTCATGCTGTAGTTTGCACCTGCCCAAACGCCACCGACGGAATTGAATGCAGTCATGATGGCATTGCTTTCACCCTTTTTGACGGCGATTTCGAATGGCTTCAGATAGTTTTCACGGAAATTCTGTTCCGTGAGCCAGGTATTATAGCCTTTGGCATTCACACCGGGTTCAGACAATGTGAAGTGTTTCAGATAACAATGGAGACCTTTGCTTTTTGCTGCTTTGATCACATGGCTTGCTATGATTCCGGAAAGGACCGGATCTTCAGAATAATATTCGTAGTTTCTTCCGTTGAATGCCGTCCGGTGAAGATTCACTCCAGGAGCATACCAGCCGTTGAGTCCGGTCAGGCTTGCTTCGTTTGCCATGGAAAGCCCCATTTCGGTTGCGATTTCCTTGCTCCAGGTCTGGCCGATGAGTGTTTCATTGGGGAAAGCAGTCCATTTTCCTGTATTCTTCCCTGTCTGGGTAGTCGTATTGAATCCGGCAGGACCATCGAACTCGTCTGCCCTAGGCTTTCCAATCGATTCGATGGCAACTGTATGGAAACCTCCGTTTTCAACGAGATTCTTGAGTTCATCTGTGCTCATTTCATCGACAAGATCATTGAGTTCTTCGCAGTCATAATCGGATCCGATTTTTTCAATCAGATCATCGTTGTATTTTAGTTGCGCACTTCCTTTTCCGTTGAGGTCGTCAAGACTGGCAGGAGTTTTGTCTTCTCTGGTAACAAGATAGAGATTGTTCTGCTTGGAAGTCTCGGGCATGGTATCTGTATCATAAGAGGAATTGGTATAGTTGTTTGCTTTTTTGACTTCTTCCTTGTTTTCGGGAATGCTAGCTTGGGTTGGGAACGTGCCTTCGAAGTCGGACCTTGAAAGATATTGGACTTCCTGGTTGTGGATGGTGGAGGCGTCAATCGGTACCCCGGAATAGCTTTCTTCACCGGTGAAACGATTCTTGACTTCGTTTCCGGTAACAGGATCTTTGTCATAAATGATGGTATTATCGATATGGAAAGAAATGCTGTTTTCATCCATCTCTTTGAGGCTGTGGGAATCGTTCATGAACTGAATGGCATAGTCTCCTTCATCTAGCTCCCAGGTTGCACTTCCATTTCCGTTCTTGTCATAGCAATCATAGCTTGCCATATCGTATGGTGTGAATTCGATTTCGATTCCTTTTTGCGTTTCACCGGGCTTGAGGGATTCTGTTTTGGCAAAGTCAAGGAGATTGATGGATGATTTTTCGATTCCCCCGTCATAATAAGGTGCTTTGTAGAAGACTTCCATCACATCTTTTCCTTCGACGCTTCCTGTGTTTTTACAGGAGAAACTAAGAGTTATGGTATCGTCTTTCTTTAAAGAGGAATTCTCTTTTACGGAACTTTTTTCCAATGTCCATTCAAAAGTAGAATAACTAAGTCCGTATCCGAATGGGTAGGCTACAACTCCTTCATATCCGGTTCCATAATCATTGTCGACCCAGTCGAAATAACCTAGTTCATCTGCCGTTTCGTAATACCGATAGCCGAAGTAGATGTCTTCCCGATATTCGATGTTGTTGGATTGCTGAATGTAGTTTTTGAAAACGGGTTCTTCGGTATAATCATAGGCAAGAGTATCAGTTAGATGGCCGCTGGGGTTGACAGTTCCATCAAGGATTTTTCCGATGGCTGTGGCGCCGCTTTGTCCAGTGACATTGACATAAAGAGCTGCCTGAATCAAATCGTCTTTTAAAAATCCCAACTGCATCTGGTTTGTCGAATTGATGACGACGATTACTTTGGCGAAGTTATCTTTGACCATTTCAAGAAGCTTTTCTTCCTCGGTTGAAATTTCAAGATATGTTCTAGACGTATCCGTAGGCTGCCCATGACTTTTTTTCTGGATGGTTGGAATTTCTCCTACGTTTTCTCCTCCGATTCTTGATATTACAACCATGGCCGTATCCGAGAAGGATATGGCGTTATCGATGAGATCGGCTGGATAATCTTCGATGGAAGGTTCGATAAGAGGGATTCTTTTGCTGTTTCCGGTTTCGAAGGAAAAGGTTGAACTATCATAATCGTTGTAGAATTTTTCGAGTTCCTTATTGTATTCGAATCCGTCTTTTTCCAATCCTTTGAGAAGGGAGACTTTCTTTTCTTCGTTGATGGTCGAAGAGCCGGAACCGATTCCGGAAAGGAGGAATCCCTGTTCTGTGCTGGACCATCCGAACACATTGATTTTCTTCTCTTCTTTGATAGGAAGAGCTTCATCTTCGTTCTTTAGAAGGACGATACCTTCTTCTGCGATTTTCTGACAAAGTTCATCCGATTGTGTGGATGCCTTGTTGAAATCATCGGAATCGAAGCCTCTGTTTCCGGTTCCGGAAAGGAATGTCGTAATCATCGGGGCAAACCGGAACGCTACGACATTACCGGCAATCAGTGCACCTGCAATCAAACCGATTGAAGTTAGACTTATGACTTTCTTTTTGTTTTTCATATGGAAATCCTCCAGTACTTGTAATCATAATATTCGAAATGATATCGCTTTCATCAAAATCGTACTTAAGTTTGAAGATTTCATACATAATCATGATTCCGAATTGACGTTTGCTAAGGGAAAAGTTGATATTTTTCTTTCATTTTGTCTTGGTCATGGGTTAAGCTAAATACGTTCAGTTGAAGGGCTTTCTATTCGGTTTATATTATGAAAAAGAAAAAAATATTCACTTTTTCCATCACAATCTGTTGTCTTATTGTTCTTCTTGTTGACGGCTTCGTCATGAAAAACTATGAGAAAATCAATCATTTTTTCAATGCCGATATTTTTGACCGGGAGGAATTCAAAGAGGCAAGCTTCAAGTCTGATGAACTTGTGAAGAAAATAGAAGAAGAGGGAACTGTTCTTCTGAAAAATCAAAATGACTGTCTTCCTCTTGTCAAGGAAGAAAAGGAATCCTATCCGGTCAATCTCTTTGGCTGGTCTTCTATCGATTGCGGGAATGTGCTTCGTGGTATTGGAACAGGATATGGAAGGATTGATGACAGCAAGAAAGTGACTCTCTCTCAGGCTTTAGAAGAAAATGGATTTTCCGTAAATCAGGAATTGTTGAAGTTCTACGAAGATTTTTATAAAGAAGATTTCAATAAAAAAGAAATGGCTACAAGAGATGTCCTTTTTGAACCGAATTTGGATAGTTATCCTTCCTCCTATTTAAAAAACGCGTCAAATTTTTCTGATACCGCAATCGTTACTATATCCCGTATATCTGGAGAAAATTGTAACGAGATAAAACAATATCAAGAAAAAATCAATTCTTTAGGTGAAACAAGGGATGTAACGAGACACTATTTAGAACTTTCTGCAGAGGAACGCGAACTTATCACGTATGTTGAAGAAAACTACAGTAAGGTGATCATTCTTGTCAACTCGACAAATCCATTCGAGCTATCTTTCGTCGATGAGGAAGGAATAGATGCCTGTCTTCTTATTGGTGTTCCGGGGCAATCTGGAATGGACAGTGTTGCTCGAATCCTTTTAGGCAAGGCTAGCCCTAGTGGAAGGCTTACTGATACGTATTTGAAGGATTTTACCAAGGAACCTTCTTATCCTTATTACAAGGCGGAAAAGAACAAAAACAATCAGTCCATGGTTCTTTATCAGGAAAACATTTATGTCGGATACCGGTTTTATGAGACTGCCTATGTTGATGGGTTCTTTAAAGGAAATGCCTATGAGGATATCGTTCAATATCCGTTCGGCTATGGGCTTTCTTATACAAGTTTTTCTTGGGAAGTGGATGAAATCAAATTACCGGATTCAAAAAAAGGCGAAGAAACGATTGAAGTTTCTCTGTCCTGTACGAACAATGGCAATTTTCCTGGTAAAGATGTTCTGTTTCTTTTTGCAAGAAAGCCATATACGAATGGTGGAATCGAAAAAGCTTATTCGACGCTTTGTTCCTTTACAAAAAGTTCACTGTTGAATCCCGGTGAAATCCAAAAAGACATAAAATTGACATTTTCCTTATATGATCTTTGCAGTTTCGATTGTTATGACAAAAATAACAATGGTTTCTGTGGATATGAATTGGAAAAAGGAACCTATGATTTCGTTTTTCAGGAAAATAGCCATGAACAGAAGAAGATGACGACGGAGAATAGATTTAGCTATGAGATTCCGGAAGATATCTTTTTCGCTAAGGATACTTCTACGGAAAAGGAGGTAAAGCCTCGTCTGACCCAATTAGATAGTTTTGGAAAGGGAATCGATGGAAGTTCTTTCTCGGATCATATCACCTATCTTTCCCGGAAAGATTTCCAGAATACCTACCAAAAGACTTTTTCCTTATCGGATGTGAATTCTTCGCTGATCGATGAGGTGAATGGATTGTCCTGCTATGATATAGTCAAAGAGAAGATTGATGAAAAACCTGTCTTTGGTCAGAATAACGGCCTTTATTTGGTAAAGAAGGAAGATGGCAGTCGCCCCACAATGGAGGAGTTGGATCAGTTGTCTGTTCCGTTTGTCTATGATATGGATCTTCTTTCTAAAATCGTCGAAGATGATGGAGAAACCCTGAATCTTCTTGTCAGCCAGATGACAAAGAAGGAAGTGAAATCGATTGTCGAAAAAAGTGGATTCGGAACCGAAAGTATCTACAGTATCGCAAAGCCCCGTTATCAGGAATATGATGGGACCTGTGGCTTGAACACTATGGTGTTTTCCACGTCATCGACATTGTGGACGGCGTTTCCTTCCATGACGGTATTGGGACAGACCTTCAATACTGGACTGGCATATCAAATGGGTGAATCCGTAGGTCTTGAAGCCAAGGAGACGGGTGTGAATGCCTGGTATGCGCCGAGTGGTAATCTTCATCGTTCTTCTTTCAATGGAAGAAATGGGGAGTACTTCAGCGAGGATCCCCTTTTGACCGGGCATATGGCAGGAAACATTATCAAGGGAGCGAAGTCGAAAGGACTCATTACTTATATGAAGCATTTTGTAATGGCAGAATTAGGGGATAATGAGCCGGGTGTCAATGAATTCAATACAGAACAAGCACTTCGTGAAATCTATCTAAAGCCGTTTGAAATTGCTGTCAAAGATTATTCGGCTTGTGGAATGATGTCATCCTTCAATCGGATTGGTGCTGTATGGACAGGAGCAAGTTATCCTCTTTTGACAGAAATTCTCAGAGGCGAATGGGGATTTAAAGGGGCTGTTATTTCCGATTATAGCGATGGAAGCGAACCTCTCTCTACTACTTCCGGTATAGTTGCCGGAAATGATATATGGCTTAATGTAAAAGAAAAAAATGCTTTGCCGCTTTCGGAAGAGGATGACGTTTATATGGCCAAGGCTAAAGATGCCGTTTCTCATTATCTTTATCTTCTTTCATCTACATTGGTCTATCAGAAGAACCATATCGAAGACAAAAATGTGGCATTGATCCTTAGACCCGTGAAACGGAATACCTTCCCACTTTGGCTTGTCTTCTTCGTTCTGATCAATTCTGTTTTGTTTGTTTCGATGGTTTTTGCTTCTGTCTGTCTTTTCCGGAAAAAGGAGGAAGAGTCAAATGATTGAGATTGCGGTTTTGGAAGATGATGAGAATGACTATAGCGCATTTCTTGACTGCCTTGGCATGTACGAAGAAAAGCATGGGATGAAAAAAACATCCGAGGTCGATCGCTACAAGGATGCCGAGACATTCTTGGCTTCGTTTCGAAAGGGAAAATACGACCTGGTCTTCATGGACATCCATTTAGGCAAGATGAATGGTCTGGACTGCTCTCACAAACTTAGGGAAATCGATTCAGATGTCGTTATTCTCTTTTTGACCAATCTTGCCCAGTATGCTGTCAAAGGATATGAAGTGGATGCTTTGGATTTTATGGTAAAGCCTTTGACGTATTATGTCTTTGAAATGAAGTATAAGAGAGCTTTGGATCGATTGAAGAAATCGAACGACGTTCTTCTTCCCTTTACAATCAATTATGAACAGACTTATCTTAAAGTAAGTCAGATCAAATACATCGAAATCATTGGACATAAGATTGTGGTTCATACCACGGAAGGAAATTACAATACCTATGGAAGCTTGAAGAACATTGAGGAAAAGCTGAAAGAGGAACAGGTGGATTTTTTTGAAAGATGTAACAGCTATCTTCTTGTGAATTTCAATTTCGTAAAAGGACTTTACGGATTTGAGGTCGATGTCGATGGAAAAAGACTCGATATTTCCCACCCCAAAAAGGCAAAATTCATAAAAGCCTACAATACCTACCTTGGAAAAGGAGGGAAATGAGCATGGAAGTCAGTGGACTTTTTTATTATCGACTTCTATTTCTTTTTGAAATAATTTTATCAGAATTTTTCTTCCTTTTTAAATTGAAACGCAAGAAGCATTTCGCCATGCGCTTATCGGTTTCTATTGTTGTCGTTTTTCTTCTTGCCTTTTTCTATCCTCTGCCGTTCTATAATTTCTGGTATACGTCTTTGATGTTTATTTCCTATTTTCTTTATACTTTTGTTGCGGTTCTTTTTCTTTTTGACGAACGGATATCCACCTTGGCATTCTTATCGATTGCCAGTTATCTTGTTCAGCATATTGCCTATCAGGGAGTCAACTGTATACTGAATTTATCCGGCATGGAAAACAGTACAGGGATGAATATTTATGGTGGGAACAAAGCCAGTGACTATTCCATATCTGTGGTGGCCGCTTTCCTATATCTTTTTACGTATTTTATCGTCTATTTTCTGAACTATATTCTCTTTGCATCCCAGATCAAGAGAGGAATGAGAGTGCGAATCAAATCCTCGTATCTGATGTTTCTGATTGGTGTTTCTTTGGGACTTGTTATTGTTGTCAATGCTTATGTCGTTTATGACCTAAGTCAGGCTCTTTCTCCTCAGGCTATGGGCTTATTCAATCTGATTTCCTTTGTCTGCTGTTGTTTTGTCTTGGCCTTCCAATTCAAGCTGCTAGATAATCGAAACCTTCAAATCGAGGTCGATGATGCTTATAGACTTCTTAGAGAGGAGAAGAAACAATATCTACAAAGCAAAAACAATGTTGAACTGATCAATGAAAGAGTTCATGACCTCAAACATCAAATCCGAGCAATCGTGGAGAACGAAAGCATCAAAAAAGAAGTTGTCGATGAGATGACAGATGCTATTCAGGTCTATGACTCCAAGGTCAAGACCGGAAACGAAGTTCTGGATACGATTCTTACGGAGAAATCTTTGGAATGTTCAAGAAAGAATATCAAAATCACCTGCTTATTGGATGGGACTGCCCTAAGCTTTATCGACGATATTGATTTATATACTTTTTTCGGAAATGCAATCGATAATGCCATGGAATCCGTCATTCAGCTTTCTGAGGACAAAAGGATTATTTCTCTTACAGCCAAGAGGAAAGGAAATACCGTTTCTTTGGTTTTGGAAAATTACACGGAAAACAAAATTGTTGCCGGAAGTGATGGGCTTGTCCGTACAACAAAAAAGACTCCGTTCCATGGGTATGGAATGAAGTCTATGGAGAATATTACAGAAAAATATCACGGCAATCTTACTTATACAGTAGAAGATGGAGTGTTTTCACTTTATGCCCTTTTTGTTGATGAAAGACAAAATCAGAGGATGGAATAGTTGATTACGATACTAGCGTTTTTGCTTGCGTATTTTTCGGAATCGTTGGAGAGCATGAAGTAATGGTTTCCTTCAGGAATGGTGTAGGTATAAACCCCATCACTTTCACTTGGTTCGATCTTGGTTCCGATGTTTTCTGCGGAAATGAGAGAGGAAGAGACGTAAAGGCTTAATGGAGTATAGTACTGCAAATCGATGGAACTGTCTTTTGTGACCACGATGGACGAAAGCTTGTCTAGGGAAGTAAGAAGATTAAGCTGTGCTTTCTGGCCGTTTTTGATTTTGCTGAATTGGATATAGTTGTTTGTGGACATGATCTTCGTCACGGATAATTCCAAGGAATCCTTGGTGATGGTGCTGTCTGTATAGGATGCAGGGAAATCCGAAGATTTCAATGTCGTGATTTTGTCTCCGGATGTGACTGGTAGGTATTCCTGAATCCCGATGAGGAAATAACCGTCGGAAAGAAGATAATCGACTTCAAATCCAAGATTTTGACTTGTTGCTATGTTCTGTTCTTTGTCTATTTTATATCCAAGAGTTTCCAAGGCTGTCTCATATGTGGACTCTTGGAAATCCTCTTTGACATATCCGCCGACATAGAAGATATCCTCGGCTGTATAACCATCGTATTTTTCTCCTTCATCCAAAACGAAGGATGGTATGGAAGTCTCTGTTAGTGAATCTTTTTCAAAGAAATTTGCAATCTCTGTATAAGGGAATGTTTCATATTGCGGTGTCTTTTCGCTCAACCAGGCAAAAATCTCGAATTCTCCGTTTTGATAATCGGTTTGCACGCTGATTGCCTTTTCAAGATCATCTCTTTCCAATGAGTAGTAATGATATGTGATGCCATTATCGGTTTCGGCTTCATCACTGATATATCCCATATTCAGAAGCTGCTCTTCATAGCTTTGAGTTATGTCAGCTGTTTTATCGTATACGATAAAACACTCTCCGTCTTGATCGGTGCCGCTGGCATCGATGTAGTTCTGACTGAATCCGATTGGGAAGGGAAGGATGTCATCTCTACCAAGATATTCAATCATGCTTTGCTTGGTGTCATTGTTGAAATCAAAAGTCGGCGTTGCAGGAGAAAACGTTGAACTTTTGATGTCTGATGGAGTGGAAGGATGACTTTCCTTGTCGGATTTCGGAGAAGTCTGGCTGATGGATAAAGCAGAATTTGATTCCGGGTTATTTGATCCGGTTGTCGGCTTGGCAGTTTTACTGTCGCAAGATGCTAAGACAAAAAGCGGCAGTATTAGCAAAAGATATGTTTTTTTCATGTGTTGGTCCTCAAAAAACATATTATCAAAAAAGTCACGAAGACGAAATCTAAATTTGAGATATTGTTCTATTGTCTTAGGAATTATGGAAAGATGTATAGAAAAGTGGAAAGTAATCGGTCGTTTTGTATTGATTTTCCTGATATAGGATTTCTATGTTCATGATATAATAACGTTGAAAAGGTGGTGCTTTTTATGTTCACTTGTTTGGATCTAGCGAATCATTTTGGATTTAGGGTTGTCTGCGGGGATATGAAGTCTCTGAAACGAGAGGTCAAGGTCATGGAACTCGATCGACCAGGTGTGGAACTTCTCGGCCTTTTTCAGTTCCATCAGAAGGATCGAATCATCCTGATCGGAAACAAGGAAATGGCTTTGATTAAGGATAGTGATCCGGATGTCATCTATCGGAACTGCCTGAGACTTGCCAACGCGGAATGCCCATGCATTATCGTCACTCAGAACACCCCTGCTCCGATTCCTTTGATTCAAGCTTGCCATGAAATGAACTGCCCTCTTTTTTCTTCGCCAAGCGATACTTCCGCTTTGGAAGCGAGTATGTATGTCTACTTGAGTGAAGCCTTAGCCAAAAAGACGGCTATTCATGCTTGTTTGTTGGAAATCTATGGAACTGGTGTCCTACTTCTTGGTCAGTCCGGAATCGGTAAATCCGAAATCTCTTTGGAACTGATCAAAAAAGGCCATCGACTGATTGCCGATGACAGAGTCAACATCGCTGCAGTACGTGGAAAACTCATCGGAACCTGTCCGGAATCCATTCATGGGATGATGGAAGTGAGAGGTATCGGAATCATCGATGTAGCTAGGATGTTCGGCATCAATGCTCTTGCTGATAGAACTCATATCAAACTTGTGATTTCTCTGGTCAGTTTCAATCCTGATGAACCGCTGGAAAGAGTCGGAATGAAAACAGACCGCTATGAAATTCTGGATGAAAGCGTTCCTCTCATCCGTTTGCCCGTTTCTGCTGCCCGTTCTATGGCGGAAATCGTAGAAGCCGCTGTCACCAATTATAAGCTGAAGGATTCTGGATATGATACCGGATATGAATTCCAGAAGAGACTTGCTGAAATCCAGGAAAGAAGGATGATGCAGAAAAGAGAAGAGGAGATGTTGATTCAACAGACGATGACAAAAGGAGAGGGAGGAAAACCGGTTGCATCTCAAGATGAGAAGAAACCTTCGACAGTGTCCAGTGTCAGAGTCATCAAGAAGGCCAGTGAAAATGATGTCGGAACCGTTGTAAGACCGACAAGCGATGGAACATCGTATACGGAAACGAAAGAATAATCATATGAATCCAATTTTAGGTAGATATCCGCAGGGGATTCCTTTCTCGAGTCCGAATCCTGCTGTTCGTTTTTATGGTATCATCATCGTTCTCGGGGCAATTCTTTGCCTTATTGTATCCAATCTTCGTGCTCACAAGGACGGATACGACTATCATTTCTTTGATAGTATATTTTTCGTTGCTTTTCCTAGTGGAATCATCGGTGCCCGTATTTGGTATGTCATCGCCTCTTATCAGCAGGAATTTGCTGGAAAAAGTTTTTTGGATATGATTGCCATTTGGGATGGTGGTCTTGCCATCCAGGGCGGAGCGATTTTTGGAGTACTCGCAGGATGTCTTTATGTATTATTGAGAAGAAAAGGGACTCCTTTACTGAAAGCTACGGATTTTGCTGTACCGACTATTTTGATCGGACAAGCGGTTGGAAGATGGGGAAACTTTTTCAATCAAGAAGTCTTCGGACATAATGTATTAGCTTCGAATTGGGACTTTCTTCCTTCCTTTATTACTAATAACATGAATCCATTACCGGATTCTTCATACATGTGGAGTGGAGTAATGGTTCCTGAAGGGGCAATCGCGGTTCCTCTTTTCTTGGTAGAGAGTGTCATTAATCTTCTTTTCTATTTTTTGATTGCTCATGCTCTCCCTGTCTTTATGGGAAAGAGATATCGGAACGGAGATGCAACTTTCTCCTATTTCATCGCATATGGATTTGTGAGAATGTGCATGGAACCCTTGAGAAATCCCGCTTTCATTATGGGCGTTCCTTCATCTTCGTCAGACGGAATCTATGATTTGTCTAGAGGTGCGGAGAAATCGTTGATTATGGCAATTGCCTTTATTGCATTTGGCTTGATTGCCATCATCCTTAATCATATCATCTGTCACTTTGTCGATACGGGAAAGATTCGTGTGAAGAGAACTAGTCCAGTTGTCGTGCGAGAAGATTTTGCGGCTACGGAAAAGGATGGAACGAAGAATACGGAGTTCGATTTTGCCAAGCTGAAGGAAAAGAGCGAAAAGATGAAGAAAAGAGAAGAGGAGAAGAAAGAGGATGACTGAGAGAAAGGATGTTTGCATCATCGGACTTGGACCGGCCGGTGTTTCTGCAGCAGTTTATTTGAAACGTTATGGTATGAATCCGGTCTGTTTTGAAAAGGAAAATGTCGGTGGTAAGGTCAATAAAACGGAACGGGTTGAAAACTATCCAGGTGTTCTTTCGTTGAGCGGAATGAAACTAGGATCCGATTTTGAGAATCAACTTGCCGACTTTTCCATCCATCCGATTTATAAAGAAGTCAAATCCCTGTTCTTGAATCCGGATGGTACTTTTCATGTGATATGGCCGAAAGGTGAAGGCGATTTTTGCTATGTTGTTCTTGCTAATGGCCTTAAAGAAAGACCGTTCGAGGTTGAGGGGGAGAATTTGTATCAGCGAAGAGGAATCTCATCCTGTGCAATCTGTGACGGACATTTCTATAGAGGAAAAGCGGTTGCTGTAGTCGGAGGAGGCAATTCGGCATTCGAAGAAGCCTGTTATCTTGCCACAATCTGTTCCCATGTGACTCTGATTGCAAGGAGGGAAGAATTCCGCGCCGATAAAATCGTTGTCGAACGATTCCTTTCTTTTCCGAATACATCTATAAAGGCTCCTTATGAAATCATCTCATCTGCGGGAACGAATCAGATTGAATCCTTATCTATCCGGAACAAAAAGACACATGAAGAAGAGACTCTTTCTCTTTCCGGACTGTTCCTTTATGTAGGTGAGATTCCACAGAATAGTTTCGTTGGCATTCCGAATTTATTGACTGCCGATGGTTTTGTCAAAACGGATGACCTGATGCAGACCAATATCAAAAATCTTTACGCGGTAGGAGATGTCCGAGACAAAAAACTTCGACAGATCGTTACCGCGGCTAATGATGGCGCTATTGCGGCCATGATGATTCATGACGATTATATGAAAAACGCATAGAAGGGATGCAAATATGGAAAACCAGCTTAATTTTGCGAAACAGGTCAAGAATGAAGCGGCAACGGGAACTTATACCAAAGAAGAGATGAAATATATCCTTTCCGGTTTTATCCGCAACGGAGGCTCGTTTTCCATTGGAACAAATCCTTCCTTGTCCGTTCATACTGAGCTTGCCACTGTCGCAAAACTGATCTACAGCTCTTTAAAGGAAGTCTATGATCTCAAACCGACGATCAATTATGAAAAGAAAACCCGATTCGGAAAGAAACTCGTCTACTTGGTTGAGACAAAAGATAAAAGACTTTATGATGTTCTTGAAGATCTTGAAATCTTTACGGATTCCGGGTTTTCCAGAGTTCTTCCCAAGAAAAGTCTTCTGAAAAAGAATTTCCATGCATTTGTTATCGGCTGCTTTCTTGCAACGGGGAGTGTGAATAATCCGAAGACGGGAAAGACCTCGTATTTCCTGGAAATGGCCTTTACAGATAAAAGCGATGCTTTGGCTGTGAAAAGGAAGCTGACAAGCTTCAAAAACGAGAATACGATGGACTTCAAATATATCAAAAGGAGAGAACGTCATGTTCTCTATTTGAAGAAAGCCAACCAGATTTCTGTTTTCCTTCATTTCATCGGTGCTCTTAACTCTATGCTTGATTATGAGAATGCCAGAGTGGAGAAAGCAGATACGAGTGATGAGAACAGGGCGGAAATCTGCGTTGCCGCAAATTATATGAAGACATTGTCGACGGCAAGCAAAGATATTGAGGATATCCAGGCCGTATTGAAAGTCAGGCCTTTGGCTTTGTTTTCCGAAAAGGAGCAGGCTGTAATACGGGCTAGACTGGAACATAAGGATTTCAACTATCGTGAACTTGCTGAGGAAGTCAGTGAAAGCAAGAATATTCCGATTACCAAATCCGGTGTTGTTCACATTCTGATGTCAATCCGCGAAGAGGCAAAAAAGCTTCAGGATGAGAATCAAAGCAAAAAATAAAAAAATACGCAGAAACGGAAACGTTTCCGCGTATTTTGGTAATATGAGATATTTTGAAAAAAGGTTTATTTGTCTGATTTTTTATAAATTTAGATGAAATTAAGTAAAAAACAATAAAAGTGCCATGCGCACAAATGCATACTTTTTGCTCATTTCGCTGTGGTGCCTTGAAATATTGAATAGTCAATGAGCAAAACGGCAAAAGTAACCCCTTTTTTGCCAAAAAAATACAAAAAATAGTTTGATTTCATATCGAATATAGTATAATTGTGTCGATAGGAGGACATGATAAAATGTCAATCAAATTAGCCATTAATGGTTTTGGTAGAATTGGACGTTTAGCCTTCAGACGTGCTTATGAGATGGGTGGTTTCGAAGTCGTCGCCATCAACGATCTTGTTGATGCAAAGACTCTTGCATACCTTCTCAAGTACGATACAACACATAGAACTTGGAATGCCGATAAGATCTCTGCTGATGATGAAAACAATCTCATCTTCGACGGAAAGAAGATTCCGGTCCTCGGAAAGAAAGATCCGCATGACCTTCACTGGAAGGATTATGGTGTCGATATCGTTTTGGAGTGCACTGGAAGATTGAAGAGCCATGAAGATGGCGATGTTCATATGGACAATGGTGCCAAGGGCGTCATCATCTCCGCTCCGTCTTCTTCCAAGGATATTCCGACTTATGTTTATGGTGTCAATACCGATAAACTTACCAAGGATCAGACCATCATCTCTGGTGCTTCCTGCACAACCAACTGCTTATCTCCTATGATGAAGGTTCTCAATGATACCTTCGGTGTCATCGGTGGAACCATGACCACTGTTCATGCTTATACCAACGATCAGAGAATCCTTGATCTTGCTGGTAACAACCTCAGAAGAGGCCGTGCTGGTGCTGCCAACATCGTTCCTACCACTACTGGTGCTGCTAAGGCTGTCGGAAAGGTCATTCCTGAACTCAACGGAAAGCTCAACGGAAATGCTATCCGTGTTCCGGTTACTGATGGTTCCATCTGCGACTGCACTCTTCTTTTGAAGAAGGCTGCTACTGTCGAAGAAATCAATGCTGCCATGAAGAAGGCCAGCGAAGGCGAACTCAAGGGTGTCTTAGGATACACTGAGGATGAAGTCGTTTCTTCTGATATTCTTGGAAGAACCGAAGGTTCCATCTTCGATGCAACTCTTACCATGGTCATCCCTGCTGATGATGTTACCTTCGTCAAGGTTGCCTCTTGGTATGACAACGAATATTCCTTCACTTGCCAGATGATGAGACTTGCCAAGCTTTATGGCGAGATCTTAAGCAAGTAGTTGTTTAACAAAGGAATCCCATATAGGCGGCGGTCAATCCGCCGCCTATTTCACTAAAAAGGAGATAAAATCATGAAAAAAGTAGTTACTGACCTTAAAGTCAATGGCAAGAAAGTTCTTGTCCGTGTTGATTTCAACGTTCCGCACAAGGGAAGTGAAATTACTGACGACAATCGTATTCGTGCTGCCGTTCCGACCATTGCCGAGTTGTTGAAACAGAATGCCAAAGTCATCCTTTTCTCTCATCTTGGGAAGATTGCCTGGAAGAAGTTGAAAAAAGGCGAAGCTACCCAGGAAGATATTGACAAGCAGATGAAGAAGAACGACCTTGAGATTGTCGTTGCTCCTCTTGCCAAACTCCTTTCCGAAGCTATGGGCAAGGAAGTCAAGGTCTATTTCTCCAAAGAAAACCGTGGAGAAGCTCTCAAGGCTGCTGTTGCAGCTTTGAAAGACGGCGAAGTTCTCGTCATGCAGAATACCCGTTATCAGGCTGGCGAAGAGAAGAACGATCCGGAACTTTCCAAAGAGTGGGCTTCTTTGGCTGATGCCTATGTCATGGATGCTTTCGGTTCTGCTCATAGAGCCCATGCTTCTACTGTCGGCGTTCCGGAAATCCTTAAGGAAGAAGGCAAGGAAACTGCCGTTGGCTTCCTTATGGAAAAGGAAATCAACGCTCTTGGAAGATGCGTCTCTCCGAAAGAAGATGAACGTCCTTATGTCGCTATCTTAGGTGGCGCCAAGGTCTCCTCCAAGATTGAAGTCATCGACTCTCTTCTTAAGAAGTGCGATAAGATTTTGATTGGTGGCGGTATGTCCTATACTTTCAAGAAAGCTCTTTATGGCATCAGCGTCGGCAAGTCCTTATGCGAGGATGATCAGCTTGATTACGCGAAGAAGTGCTATGAGACTGGAAAGATTGTTCTTCCGGTTGACAATGTTCTTGCCAAGGGATTGGATTTTGACGATCTTTCTGCTAAAGCAGAAGCTATCGAAACACTTCCGGATAGCAACCATGTGGATTTCCCGGCTGATTTCGAAGGTGCTGATATTGGACCTAAGACGGTAAAGCTTTATTCCGATTACATCAAGTCCGCAAAGACCATTTTCTGGAATGGACCTATGGGTGTTTTCGAAAATGCCGAACTCCAGGATGGTACAAAGGCAATCTGCGAAGCCTGTGCTGAAGCAACCAAGAACGGTGCCTTTACCGTTATCGGTGGCGGAGACAGTGCTGCCGCAGCCAAGAAATTCGGCTATTCCAAGAGCTTCTCTCATGTTTCTACAGGTGGTGGTGCTTCTCTTGAACTCATCCAGTTTGATGGAAAGCTCCCTGGAATCGATGTCATCGAAGATAAGTAATCGATAAAGGTATTGATTATGTCCCGTAAAAAGTTTTTGATGGGCAACTGGAAGATGAATCACACCATTGCGGAAGCTTTGTCTTTCTGCGAAGATGTGAAGAATGCTTCTTTGGTCAAGAAGGCTAGAAAGAAGAATGTTCTTCTCGGTGTTGCTCCTAGCTATCTTAGTCTTCAGACGGTTTCCAAACATTCTCATGGTCTTATTGTGGCATCTCAGGATGCTCACTATGCTGATCATGGTGCATTCACTTCCTCTGTCTCCATTCCGATGCTGAAGGAAATCAATGTCGATTGGGCCATCATCGGTCATTCTGAAAAGAGACAGTATGAAGGTGAAACGGATTTGGATTGCAACAGAAAGATCCGTGCACTTGTCAAAAATGGCATGCATGCTATCTATTGCGTCGGTGAATCCGCAAAAGAATACGATCAGGGTATCACCAAGGATGTTATCCGCGCTCAGGTCGAAGTCGGCCTCATGAATCTTGAGAAGGAAGAAATTTCCAATGTTGTCATCGCCTATGAGCCTGTCTGGTCCATCGGTACTGGAAAGAATGCTTCCGATAGCATTGCTCAGGATATCTGCGCCTTCATCCGTCAGATTGTCTGTGAGATGTATGGAAAGGTCGCTTCCCAGAAGACTTTGATCCTTTATGGTGGATCGGTCAAGCCGGAGAATGTCCATGGATATCTTTCCCAGCCTGATGTCGATGGAGCCCTTGTCGGTGGCGCTTCCTTGAAGAGTGATTCCTTTGCCGCTCTTCTCGAAAATATCTAGTCAACGATTTTTTGCCTTCCTTTCTGGATTGTTTTCAGTCCTGAATCAGGAAGGCTTTTTTGTTGGATTTTTTCCAAAAAGTCAAATATTGTATTATATTCGTGCAACGAAGACATGGAAAAAAATAAACTGGATTTTTGCTTTCTTTGTTTTTGAATTGTTTTGTGAAAAAATCCTTTAAAACCTTGTTTCTATCGATATAATAAAGACATAAATGAAGGGAGGTTTTCACTTATGGAAGAATATCGTTATGAACCTGGCCCAGATCAGCAGGCCAGTATGAATGCTGCTTCAAGTTCCGTACCCGGAAACAGATTCAAGAAAGAGAAAGTCGTCAAACAAGCTGGTGAAGTTTCGATGACAAAAGTCTATATGTGGCTTGGTATCGGATTATTGATCACGGGAGCCATTGCACTAAGTGTTCCATATATCTTTGCTGCGATGACGAACAATTTCACCCAAGCTTCCGATACATTCTCCGTGGTTTATATCGCCATGCTGATTGTTTCGTTGATTCTCATGCTTCCTTCCTCTATTATGATGGGATTCAACATCGGATCACGTAAAACAGGTCTCATGAAGGCAGGATACTTTGTTTACGTCGTCGGAATGGGATTCATGGTTTCTTCTTTGTTCTTATCGATTTACGCGTACACTTATGATCCTACTGAAGCTAATGCCGTTTTGAATCCTGCGTTTCTATCTACAATCTCCGTTTCCTTCCTTTCTACGGCTGGATGCTTCATATTGATGGGTATCATTGGAATGTTCACCAAACATATGAATGCTGCCATTCCGGTTGTCATCACTGGATTTGTCGGAGTGATGGTCATGTCCTTGGTCAACTTGTTCCTTGGCGTTGAGATGATTTACTGGATTATCGACTTTGTCTGCTTTGCCCTTATTCTTCTTGTAACGGCTATCGATATGCACAATATCAAGAAAATCGTCGATTCTTCGCAGGGCATGAACGGAAACAATCTTGCCATCTACTGCGCTTATTGCCTTTATGTCGATTTCATCAATATTCTCATCCGAGTTGTCTATTACGTTCTTCTTCTGACAAGTAAAAAGAAAAACTAAAAAAGAACCGGTACACATTACATTAACTTAAAATTAATGTGTACCGGTTTTTACTTTGCCGAAATATGGAAGAATGGTGATTGTGTTGATTCCGGCATGGATGTCATGAGTTTTTTAAAGCAATGGTTAGATTGCACCGATTGTGATCAGCCAGATGGATACGGAAGAGATGAAGAAGAATAAGGCCAGGGAAGGATAAAGAAGATAATGGAGCCTGTATCTACGATAACCGATTGCTGTTAGAAGCAAGAGGAGAAGAACGGGAAAATAGGCGAAGACGAATACGTTGGAAATATTCTTATATAGATAAAGCGCACATTGTACGATGCCGAATGTCAATGTGGAGATACTAAGAAAAACCATCCAGTAATTGCCAATGGCATCAAGGAAAGAATAGGTGTTTTTTCTGAAATAATGGACCGGAAGATTGTAGGTGTGTATGATTCTTTTCTTCTCATCTTGGGATGGTTCCATGTCTTCCGTTTCTTCGAGCTGGCAGATTCTTTCTACTGGAATTCCTGTAGCTGTGGAAAAAGACTCCCGTGTAAGAAGCAATTGGTTTCTTAGCTTGGCGATCATTCCTATTTTCATGATTATGCGTCCCCTTTGATTTGGCATACCTTTGATTTGACTAATGTCTTATCGGCGTTAAGCTTAGTAGCAAGGGTGATAAATCTTTCTAATCTATCATCTACGTTTTTAGAATAGGAAGCCGTGATGGCATCTGCGAAGAAATTTTCTGAGATTGTCACTGTTTTATAGGAATGCGAAGTACAGACGACCAAATTTGATACAAAATCCCCGATTTTAAGACCTGATGAATGGTAATTCGATTCGAAATCCTCGAAATTAAATGCAGAATCATTGATGTCTAAAGCATTTACATATTCTTGATAATAATAGAACATTACAGACCCATACAAGTCTAATGTCTGAATCGTTTGATTTTCACTTGCATAGTTAAAATACTTTCTTTGAAGGGCGTTTGGCGAAGACAAGCGCGTGGTGGAAATTTGATTACGAGCAAATTAACGTGTGGAAAGTGTCGTGAATTTGATTACGGATTTTGCTAAACGTTTTCGATTTATCATAATTCTCCCTTTTTGAGTGATTCTGTGACTAAATGGCAATTTCTACTGAATATGATAGCAAATGAGGAAAATCAAATGGGCATTGAGGGACACAAAGAAAAATAGAGGGACGAAAAGCAGAAGCGTTGGGTTGAAACGCAAAATAAGTGGGGCTAAAATGATTGCAATGCCCTCGGGTGTTTCGAAAAGGCTAAAAAAACATTGACAGGTTAATATCAGGTGGCTATAATTTCCTTTGTCTATGGATTTGGGCTTTGCCCCTTCTTTTTATGGAAAGAAGTCGAAACGCCCGAGTATGTGGATATGAATATAGGTTTCTAATTTATTTATCAAATTGGAGGAAATTAAATGCCTACTATTAACCAGTTGGTCCGTAAAGAGAGAAAGTCTGCTCTTTACAAGTCCAAGGCTCCTGCCCTTGGCAAACGCTATGATTCTCTCAACAAGAAAGAGAAGAAGATTCCTTCTCCTCAGAAGAAAGGTGTCTGCACCCGTGTTGGTACAATGACTCCGAAAAAGCCGAACTCTGCTGCTCGTAAATACGCCAGAGTCCGTCTGTCCAATGGATATGAAGTCACCGCTTATATCGGTGGCGAAGGACACAACTTACAGGAACACAAGGTCGTCCTTATCCGTGGTGGCCGTGTTCGTGATTTACCTGGTGTCCGTTATCACATCATCCGTGGCGCCATGGAATGCTTCGGTGTCGAGAACCGTAAGCAGGGTAGATCCCTCTATGGAACCAAGAAGGATGGTTCCATCCAGAAGAAGTAATTAAGGTAAGGAGAACACTACAATGCCAAGAAAGAATGGTTCTGTTGAAAAAAGAGACGTCTTACCGGATCCGATTTACAACTCAAAGTTAGTCACCCGTCTTATCAACCGTATTATGGTTGATGGTAAGAAGGGTACTGCTCAGACGATCCTCTATGGCGCTTTCGAAAAGGTCGAAAAGAAGACCGGAAAACCGGCTCTTGAGGTTTTCACAATCGCTTTGAACAACATCATGCCTGAAGTCGAACTTAAGGCAAGACGTGTTGGTGCTAGTAACTATCAGGTTCCGGTCGAAGTCGCTCCGGAAAGAAAAGTCACTTTGGGACTTAGATGGTTGGTCACTTATTCCAGACTTCGTTCTGAGAAGACCATGACCGATAAGCTTGCTGGCGAAATCATCGATGCTGCAAACGGCACTGGTGGCGCTGTCAAGAGAAGAGACGATATGCATAAGACTGCAGAGGCCAACAAGGCCTATGCCCACTATCGTTGGTAATCACCGATAGTCCCAGGAGGAAAATAACGAATGGCAATGGATAACGATCAGGCTAGGGTTGCTCTTTACGAAGCTGTCCCGCTTGAAAAAGTTAGAAATATCGGTATCATGGCTCACATCGATGCCGGTAAGACGACTACCAGTGAGCGTATTCTCTTCTATACTGGAAAGACTCATAAGATCGGTGAAACCCATGATGGCGCTTCTGCCATGGACTTCAATGAACAGGAACAGAAGAGAGGTATCACTATTTACTCTGCTGCTACTACCTGTATTTGGAAAGACTATCGTATCAACTTGATTGATACTCCAGGCCACGTCGACTTCACTGCTGAAGTTGAGCGTTCTCTCCGTGTCCTTGATGGTGCTGTCTGCGTTCTTGATGGTAAGAACGGTGTTGAACCTCAGACCGAAACTGTCTGGAGACAGGCTGATAAGTACAATGTTCCTCGTATCGTTTTTGTCAACAAACTCGATGCTACTGGTGCAGATTATGAAATGTCTGTTGCTTCCATTAAGGAAAGACTTGGTGCCAATGGCGTCGCCATTGCCTATCCGGTCGGCCTTGAAGGACAGCTTCTCGGTCTTATCGACCTTGTCGAAATGAAGGCTTGGTTATGGGATCTTGATCCGAAGAAATCTGAGAAGATGAATCCGAACATTGTCTCTTTGGACGAAGTTCCGGCTCAGTATTCTCATGATGTCGAACAGGCTCATGTCTATCATCAGATTCTTATCGAGGCCCTTGCCAACAATGATGATGCATTGATGGAAAAGGTCCTTATGGAAGAAGAACCGACTGTCGAGGAAATCAAGGCCGCCATCCGTAAGGAAGTCATTGCCGGCCAGATCTTCCCGACTATTCCTGGATCTGCTTATAAGAACAAGGGCGTTCAGTACGTTCTTGATGCTGTCCGTGATTATCTGCCGTCTCCTCTTGATGTTCCGGCTCCGGTCGCTCATGATAAGGAAGGCAACGATGTCAAGCTCAGCGTTGATCCAAAGGCTCCGTTTGTTGCTTTGGCCTTCAAGATCACTACGGACCAATTCGGTACTTTGACATTCTTCCGTATTTATTCTGGTACAGTCAAGTCCGGATCTTATGTCTATAACGTCAGAAAAGGTGCTAAGGAAAGAGTCTCCAGACTTGAACTTGTCAACGCCGATTCTCATGAAAACATCACTGAAGCCAAGGCTGGTGAAATCGCTGCTGCCGTTGGCTTTGCCAATACTAGAACTGGTGATACACTCGTCGGTGAAAATGATCCTAGAGTTACTCTCGAAGCCATCAAATTCGCAGATCCTGTTATCTCCGAAGCTATCGAACCTGTTAAGAAGGGCGATCAGGATAAGATGGCCGCTACTTTGATTAAGTTCACGGAAGAAGATCCTACTTTCCATTACTATACCAATGAAGAAACCGGACAGGGTATCATTGCTGGTGTCGGTGAACTTCAGCTCGACGTCAATGTCACTCGTTTGAAGAATGACTTCGGCATCGAAACTAGAGTTGGTGCTCCGCAGGTTGCTTATCGTGAAACCATCAAAGCTACTGCTGACTGCGAAGGTAAGTATATCAAGCAGTCTGGTGGTCATGGTCAGTATGGTCATGTCATCTTCAAGATGGAACCGAATCCTGGAAAAGGAATCGAAGTCACCGAAGCAATCACTGGTGGTGCTATTCCTAAGGAATTCATCAAGCCTTCTTTGGATGGTTTGAAAGAAGCTATGGAAAGAGGTATGGTCGCTGGATATCCGGTCATCGATGTCAAAGCTACCTTGATCGATGGTTCCTATCATGATGTCGACTCCTCTGAAGCAGCTTACAAACTTGCTTCCGCTCTTGCTTTGAAGGTTGCTGCTTCCAAGTGCTCTCCGGTCATCCTCGAACCGATTGTCAAAGCTGATATCACTACTCCGCTTGATTATGTCGGTACCGTTATGGGTGATGTTTCTTCCAGACGTGGAAATGTCGAAGGTATGGTTCAGAAGGCCAATGCTCAGGTTATCACAGCCTACATTCCTCTTGCCAATATGTTCGGCTACATCTCTGATCTTCGTTCTATGACTCAGGGTAGAGGTATCTACTCTATGGAGTTCGACCACTATCAGGAAGTTCCTCGTTCTGTCCAGGAAGAAATCATCAAGAAGAGAAGCTAATACACTCTAATCTTCTTGAAAATAAGCAAAAAAAAGTGTATATTCATTAAGAATCTATTTTGGAGGAAAATTTAAAATGGCAAAACAGAAATTTGACCGTTCCAAACCAAATGTTAACATTGGTACTATCGGTCACGTCGACCACGGCAAAACCACTTTGACTGCCGCTATCACTACTACTTTGGCTACTAAGGGCTTATCTCAGGCTTTGAGATATGACCAGATTGATGCCGCTCCGGAAGAAAAGGCTCGTGGTGTCACAATTAATGCTGCTCACGTCGAATACGATACTGCTACAAGACATTACACTCACGTCGACTGCCCAGGCCATGCTGACTACATCAAGAACATGATTACTGGTGCTGCTCAGATGGATGGTGCTATCCTTGTTGTTGCTGCTACTGATGGTGTTATGCCTCAGACCAGAGAGCATGTTTTGCTTGCTCGTCAGGTCGGTGTTCCTTATATTGTTGTCTTCCTCAACAAGTGCGATCAGGTCGATGATCCTGAATTGATCGACCTCGTCGAAATGGATGTCCGTGACCTCCTTACCAGCAATGGTTATCCGGGAGATGAAGTTCCGGTTATCCGTGGATCTGCCTTACAGGCTCTCAACGGAGATGCTGCTGCTCAGGAAAAGATCATGGAACTCATGAATGCTTGCGATACCTATATTCCTGAACCGGTTCGTGAAACCGATAAGCCGTTCTTGCTCGCAGTTGAAGATGTCATGACCATCACTGGCCGTGGTACTGTCGCAACTGGTAGAGTCGAACGTGGTATGATCAAGCCGAATGATGAAGCTGAAATCGTTGGTATCATGGATACCCGTAAGTGCGTCATCACTTCTCTTGAAATGTTCCGTAAGACCCTTGATTTCGCTCAGGCTGGTGATAACGTTGGCGCCCTTTTGAGAGGTGTCGATCGTGATCAGATCGTCCGTGGTCAGGTTCTTGTCAAGCCGGGATCTGTTACTCCGCATAAGAAGTTCAAGGGACAGATCTACGTCCTTACCAAGGAAGAAGGCGGAAGACATACTGCTTTCACCAACAACTACAGACCTCAGTTCTACTTCAGAACAACCGATATCACTGGTACTATCACTCTTCCGGAAGGAACTCAGATGGTTATGCCTGGTGATAACGTTGTTATCAATGTTGAACTCATCCATCCTATCGCTCTTGAAGCCAACACTCGTTTCGCTGTCCGTGAAGGTGGCCACACCGTCGCTTCCGGCACCGTTACCGAAATCGTTGACTAATCTAATTTAAAATTGGATTTCAAGACCTCCTCTTTTGAGGAGGTCTTTTGTTTGGCTGTACAATTTGTTAAAATCATCGAATCTGGTTCATCGAAAGGAGGTGGTTCATGAAAAAGGAAGAAAGCGAAAAATATATTTTTCAGAAAAAGGCTCTTTTGGTTTTTCTTTATCTTCTTTATGTGAATGATATCCCCTATGATAAAGTGAATTTGCGATCCTTTGGCTTCAATTTCGATCCGAAATGTAATTTTAAGGCAATTATACGTTCCAAGAAAGACCATGATCATAAATATTCCATCCGCATCTTTACCTCTCAAAGAGGTGTCAATTATGACGTTTTGGATGTTATGGGCAATGTAAATATCGTTAAAGTCAAAGATATCGGGACCTTTGATGGATTTTTTCCTTTGGCTAGTCTGAATATCTATTTTGATGATTTCCAGTTCGAAGTAATGGGTTTTCTTGAAGGAAAAGAAATAACGTATAAATCCGATAATCAACGGGATGAAATTATAGACAATCTTCTTTTCTATCTTATCAACAATAAAAAAGAGGGACAGATCAATCATTCCGCACCATCTTTTCTTTCCTATCTTGTTAAGTTTTATACGTTCCGTCTGAAAACCGATCTGGTTATGGGTGCTGGAATCAATGTCGATTATGGAGCAAAGTCCTGGGTAGGTCTTATTGAAGCTCTGAATACAGATTTTTACAAAGGAAACCAGGAATTGGCAAACCAGATTTCCTCTTATGTCGGAAAGGAGTTGTTCACTTCATCCATGGTGATGAAAACCTCCGGATTTGATTCTTATAAATCCATAAATCACGAACTTTATGAATTCAAAGAAGCAAAAAGTTTCAATGATCCGGATTCCACTTTGTACCGATGTGTCGACTTTCTTATCAAACATCCTGGCACAGAAGTCATCACATACAACTATGATACGAATCTCGAATATCTGCTTAAAAAGAGGAATATCCGTTATGTTGCCATCTATGATGATTCTGCTTTCAACGATAAAGAAGCAGTCACTGCCATTTATCATGTTCATGGACTTCTTCCTTATGATAGATATAATGAAACAAGATTTACGGATTCTTTGATTTTCAATGAATCCGAGTATTATTATCTTTACAATAATCCTTACAGCTGGAATATTGCAAAACAACTTCATGACTTCAAGTTCAATGCCTGCCTATTTATCGGAATTTCCCTAACAGATCCGGACATGAAAAGATTGCTGGAGCTTGCCAAGAATTATTTGAAATTCAATTTTATTTTTCTTAAGAAAATGGACGGATATTCCCCCTCAGTATATTGTTCTATTACAACATATTTCTTTTCTTTTGATTTGATTGTCATCTGGATTGATTCCTATGATGAAATCGGAAAGTGGATGGAAATCATATGAGAGATGTGAACTTATTGGATCTGACGGATTATAAGACCGTAAAAAAAGGAAAGAGACTTGTCAGTGCTTTTTTGGATTATTTTCTCGTGGTTATTTTTTCTCTTTTGTTCTTTTCTGCTGCTTATCCTGTTTATGAGGCTCTTCCGATTACCAAGGATATAAAGAATTCTTATCAGGAAAGGCAGGATGATACAATTTCGATACTAAAGGAAACTCATCTTCAAAGCTATAACGATAAAAATGTTGCTTTTGATGCTGTCGAAAAGGATGGAGACCGATTTATTCGCTCTTTGATTAAGACTTCTTTTTATAAGAATGGAATGAAATATTACGAGAAGAAGGATGATATCAAAGAAGAAGTATCGATTCAGACTGAAGATCTCCTTGGATTTTCAAAAGATGGGGTCTTTACTAACGATTCCATCGGTGAGTATTATCTTCATTTCAGAAACGATAACCTAGGTTCCTATTGCAATAATAAAATCCAAAGTATGACACGCCGGGATTTGAATCACGAAATTCTGAAACTGGACCAAGAAAACAAGGATGTCGTCGTTGCTGATTTTGATCTAGAAGAAACAATGTATCTTTCAAAGGAGAGTGCTTCCTTACTTTCTGATTATGTGAATTTTCAGGATGAAAGCGGAAAAGAACTCTATCAGAGGATGATGAATCTTTATAAGAGTTCAATCCAAAATGGGATTCAGGAAATCGAATCTTCGTATCAGCCATATTTGGATTCATTGGAAATGTTTCGGATCAAGCTTGGAGAATATTCTACGGGTTTTAATGTGACAATGATGCTTTGCTATCTTCTATCTTTTCTTATTTGCTATGTTTTCTTTCCTTTGTGCTTTAAAAGAGGAAGAACGATCTCTTATCGGTTCAATTCTCTTTTCCCCCTTCGAAACGATGGATCAGATCTGACGTTTTTTAATTATCTGATCAAATATTTTGTTCTCTTCATCGAACAGTTCTCTTCTCTCTTTTTCATGGCATTGTTTTTGGGAAAGCTTCAAGTCTTGTCTCTTCCTTTCTTGGGATCGATCACGATGTTCCAACTTTTGGTCTTCTCTTTTTTGATTTCCTTTATATCGATTGGATTCCTTTTCATCAGCAAAGACAATCAGACCCTTTCTGAATTTGCCTCCATGTCCTATACTGTGGACAGCAGGACGCCGAACGAAGAGAAGAAAGTCATAAAAGGAAACCGTACATTATGAATGAAACGATTATGGAAGTCGAATATTCGAAGGCAAAGCTCTATAAAAGGTGGTTTGCTTTCCTTATCGATCTGATGCTGATGTTTCTTGTCGGAATGATATTCTATTCTCTTTCTTCCTTTATTGCTCAGAAGACACCTTCCTATTCTTCTAGTGTCATAGAAAGACAGAAAATCCAGAAAAATGTCTCCATTTATGATTCTGATGGAAATCTTATAATTTTAACTGTTTCTAAAAGCAATGATCCATATGAAAAGAAAAAAGACATTCTCAACACGGCAATTGAGGATTTTTATCATAATCCTAGTTTCTTTTCACAGCAAGACAATACATATTATGCAAAGTATCAGGAACGGAAAAAAGAGGCAAAGACGGATAATGGGACTCTACTTTTTGAACGGGATGAAAATACTGATAACTATATAGAGAAAGAAAATATTCTTGCCAAGGATTATTTTCAGTTCTATTCGGACGAAATCGAAAAGTATTTAGTCGGATATCTATCCTTGAATCAAAGATATCAGGATATCACCAATTATCTTTTCCGGGTGACCCTCTATTGCCTTATTGTTTCGATGACACTTTCTTTTCTTCTTTTCTTCCTTGCCATGCCTATGATTCTAAGACGTGGCAGACAGACTGTCGGAATGTATCTGTTCAAGATTTCCCTGATTTCCGCAGATGCCTTGAATCTTACTTTAAAACAGTTTTTGATCCGTTTCTTGTTTGAATTTTTTATCGGTTATCTTCTTTCTCTTGTCACGTTCGGTCTTCCTTTGCTTGTTTCCTTGACGATGATGCATTTGTCTAAAACAGGACAGGATTTCTTTGATTATATGACAAATACGTATGTTATAGACAGCTCAAAAAAGGACGTTTATCTGGATTATTCCGAATTTGAGGCAAGGCAGGATTTATCCAGCAAAGCCAGCATTGAAGATAAGGATTTTCGGATGAAATGAAACAAAGCAGATGGTCGGTTCCGTCTGCTTTTCTTTTTCGACATTTCATTGAATTGAGTCAAAAACTATCTTTTTTGTAAAGCGTTTGTAAAAATATAGTGCTTTTTTGATTCTTTCTGAGTATCAAAGATTGTAAAGAATCTTTTTAATCCTTATAATAGCGTGAAACGTCCTCCTTTTTGGCGGGCTTTTAATTATGAAAAGGGGTTCTGAGATGGAAATCAAACTAAAACATCTGACGAAGTCGTTCCCGGGAAATCCGAAGAAAAATATACCCGACACTGTTGCCGTGAAAGATCTCAACATTGAAATCAAGGATGGTGAACTGATTGGGCTTTTGGGGCCTTCAGGGTGCGGAAAATCGACGACTTTGTATATGATTTCTGGTCTGAAGCAGCCGACAGAAGGCGAAATCTGGTTTGGAGATGAAGAAGTCACTCATCTGGCACCGGAAAAAAGAGGAATCGGGCTGGTCTTCCAAAATTACGCTCTATATCCACATATGACCGTTTTCGAGAATGTGGCCTTCCCGCTTACGAATCTTAAAGTAGAGACCGTGAAGACTGTTCCTGAGCTTCTTAAGATTGATGCGCAGTTGGAAATTCTTAAAGATTCCAAGACTCTTGTCGATGTCATAAAGTCTTCTGAATTCCAAGGAAAAATCCGTAAGGATGGAGCCTGCAGAGCCATTGTCGAACATTATCATGTAGTCACTTCTGTTGCAGTCTCACTTTTTAAATACCGCATTCATATTGAAACGGATTATCAAACGAAGGTGAACGATGTCATTCGTCAGCTGGAACAGGAAAAGGAATCCTGTCTAAACGGACTGAAACAGAAAAACATTAAAATCAATGAACGTTATCAGGTCATTGACGATGCTGGAAAACCGGTTCCGGTCACGCGGAAACTGACGAAAGATGAAATTGATGCTTTGGTTCAGGAAGCTTCCAGACTTGTTCAGATTGAGCCTTATTTAGATCGTAAGCCAAGCGAACTTTCCGGTGGTCAACAACAGCGTGTTGCCATTGCCAGAGCTTTGGTCAAGAAACCAAGAGTCCTTCTTTTGGATGAACCACTTTCCAATCTTGATGCAAGACTTAGACTCCAGACCAGAGAGGAAATCCGCAGGATTCAGAAGGAAACCGGGATTACGACCGTTTTTGTCACCCATGATCAGGAAGAGGCTATGTCGATTTGCGATGATATCGTTGTCATGAAAAACGGTATTGCCCAGCAGATGGATCATCCTCAGGAAGTCTATAGGAACCCGAAGAATCTTTTTGTTGCCAAATTCCTTGGCAATCCTCCAATCAATGTGTTCAAGGGAACAATCCAGGACAAGAAGGTCATCGTCGATGGCGAAGTGGTCCTGGAATCCGACAAACTTACCGAAAACAAAGAAATATATGTTGCTATCCGTCCGGAAGGATTCCTGACCGAAACGTCTACCAATACATTCGGAATCACTCTTGATGTCAGCCAGGTTCTCACCATGGGAAGAGACATCTCCTTGGTCTGCTCTCATAAAGAGCTGGTCGGAGAATGCATCAAAATCATCGTCGACAGCGATATCAAGGTAAATCTTGGAAAAGTCAAGTTCTTCCTCAGAGAGAACAAAGTCTTCCTGTTCGACAGAAAGACAGAAGAGAGGATCTATTTCTAAATGGAAAGCAAAAATAACTGGAAGGCATGGTTATATCTGGCGCCAGTCCTTATCCTGATGACTGTATTCACCTTCTATCCCATCATCAATACCATCGGAATTTCCTTTTTGAAGAATTATGATTCTCTGCAAGGGACTTCGGATGGATTTACCTTCGGAAACTATCTTGAGATATTGAAAATCAAACCTCAGAAGGAAGTACTCGGATATAAGATCTACATCGAGGAGTTTCTGGGAGTCGCACTTCCAAATACTCTCCTAATCACATTCATTACTGTTCCGATTTCCATCATCCTTGCTTTGGCCATTGCCATTGCTCTGAATTCCGTTAAGAAATTCCAGAAGATCTTCCAGACTATCTTCTTCATGCCATATGTTACAAATGCCATTGCCATCGGTATGGTCTTCTCTGTCATTTTCGACAATAATGGTATCTTCAACTATATTTTCCATACGGATATCCCATGGCTTTATTCTGGCTCGAGTGGATCGAATCCGAATTATTGGGCGGCCCTGTTTGCTCTTTCCACCTATATTATCTGGCATTCCCTTCCTTATAAAATTCTTATTTTCCTCGGTGGTCTACAGAATATCGATGGACAATATTACGATGCCGCCAGAATCGATGGTTCCAGCAAATGGAAGATCATCCGGAAAGTCACGATACCTCTCCTTTCGCCTCAGATCCTTTATGTCATGATTACATCGTTTATCGGTGCCTTCAAGGAATATACAAGCGTTGTCGCCATCTTTGGCTCAGATGGCGGATCCTTCGACGCTTCCACCGGTCCTTCTTCCATGAAGACGGTTGCCTTCTATATTTATGATCAGATGAGTCATACCAATACGCTTCAATATGCCTCTGCCGGTGCAGTTATCTTACTTATTATCATTCTTATTTTCACGGCAATTCAAAAATTTGTCGCCAAGAGGAGGGTTCATTACTGATTATGGAAAACCAAAAAGTGAATCCTGTTGAACTGATAGGCAGTACTAAAAATCTTCGTCTTGTCATCAAAGACGAGGGAAGCAGTATCAAGTCGAAGGAAAGGGCAAGTAAAATCATGAACATTGTTTCTCTTGTCCTTGTCTATGCTTTCCTGGTTTTTGCCGCTCTTCTTTTCATCTTCCCGTTCTACTGGATGATCATTACTTCCTTCAAGAGCGGAGACGAAATCAAAGGCTTCCTTCCTGGCATGGAGGGTGTCCAGACGTTCTGGCCTGTCCACTTCGTGAACAATTATGCGGATCTTACTTCCAAATTCGATTTTGCCACCTATGTATCCAATACCTTGATTGTCGGTATTTTCTCGACAGTTGGTACTCTGATTACCTGTATTCTTTCGGCATTTGCCTTTGCCAGACTGGAATTCAAAGGAAAGAATTTCATCTTTACTCTTCTTCTTTCAACCATGATGATTCCGGGAGAAATGATGGTTGTTACCAATTATGTCTCTGTTTCGAACTTCGGTTGGACCAACGGAACAAGAAGCGGAGCCTATCTTGCTATGATCATTCCGTTCATGGTCTCCGTCTTCTATATCTATCTGCTCCGTCAGAACTTCATGCAGATTCCGAACGAACTCTATCTGGCCAGCAAAGTCGACGGAAAGACGGATTGGCAGTATCTGTGGAAAGTCATGGTCCCTCTTGCCATGCCCAGCATCGTTACTATCTTCATTCTGAAGCTCATGGGTTCCTGGAACTCCTATATCTGGCCGAATCTTGTCAGTGGCGGAAACAGTGCCTTCAAGCTTGTTTCCAATGGTCTTAGAGATTCCTTCCAGACCGGTACGAACTTCGACGAATATGGTCGTCAGATGGCAGCTACCGTTCTTGTCACGCTTCCTTTACTCCTTGTCTTCATCGTCTTCCGGAAATATATTATGCGCGGTGTCTCAAGAGCCGGTATCAAAGGTTAATTTCAAAGGAGAACGAAATATTTATGAAAAAACCATTCAGATTGTTGGTCAGTTTAGTTTCCTTATTCTCTCTTGCCTCTTGCGGAAACAATTCCGCAAAGCCCTCTTCCAAGCCTTCCGGGAACAATTCTACGAATGCAGGCAGCAATTATGACAACATCTCCGGAGCAGGTGCCAAGGAAATCCAGTTCTGGCACTGTATCGGTCACGACAAGATGAGAAACCTTCAAAGAATCATCGACAAGTTTAACGAAGATCATGCCAAGACGGATGGATACTATGTCAAGGCCTATCAGATTGCCGGTGCCTACGATGACCTTCATGATGCCGTCAAGACTAAGCTTCAGGCTGGTTTTGTTCCGTCCATCACGATGGGCTATCCAGATTCCTTTGCCGAATACATCGGATCTGCCGGAGAAGCAAAATCCAAGATTTTGAATCTCGACTCCTTCATTTCCAATGATTCTTCCTTCAAGGCTTCTGACTTTGTCGAAGAATACTACAAGGAAGGATCCGGATATCAGTATTCCGGAACTTGGTCTTTGCCACTTTATAAGTCTACGGAAGTCATGTATTACAACAAGACTGCCTATGAAGCCTCCCAGTTCTATAAAGCCCACAAGGATGAGACCTATGGAGAGTATGGTGCCAAGATTGCCGATCCTTCTACCTGGGATTGGGATACCTTGGTCTATGTTGCCGGTGAAATCCAAAAGGAAAACAAAAATACTTCCGACTTCCATGCTTTGGGATATGATTCCGATTCCAACCTCTTCATTTCCCAGATGGCTCAGCGAGGAATTCCGTATACCACTGCCCAGGAAATTGGAAACACCAGCGATGAGAAGCGAGTCAATCATTTCCAGTTTGCTTCCATCGAAAACGGAAACCTCAAGGTCAATGAGAAACTCGTTTCTCTTGCAAACGATATCTATGGCTTGACTCAAGCCGGTACTTTGGTCACTCAGGGTTCCTATGGTTCTTATGCTTCGGATTTGTTCAAGAAGAAGAAAGTCATGTTCACGATCGGCTCGACCGGCGGCTCTGCCTATAATGAACCGAATGGTTCTTTTGTCTGCGGACTTAGCAAAGTTCCCGCCTATCAGAACAAGCAGAAATATATCATGCAGGGTCCTTCCATCTGCTTCTTCAATACAAAAGACAGTGCAAAGGAAAAGGCAACCTGGGACTTCTATTCCAAATATGTTTCCGATTCCAACCTGAATGCTCAGCTTGCCTTGGAAAATTCCTATGATCCAGTTAAGAAGGCTTCCTATGAAACGGATTCTTATAAGGATTGGGTTGAAAACGGAAAGGACAATAATGGAAACGAAGATGTCACGAAAGAACTTCAGTATCGTATTCCGAATCTGACCGCTTCTTTGAAGGACAGTTATATGACTTCTCCTGTTTTTATCGGTTCTTCTAAGGCCAGAACGGAAATCGGAAAGATTATTTCCTATACGAAAGAAAAGAAGGGAAATGTTACTGAAGCCATCAAGACCATCTTCAACAATTGTGCCCTTGCCTCCTAAGGAGTAAACCATGAAACAGAAAGTATTGATTTCTCTTCTTGCTTTGACCAGTCTTGCTCTTACCGGATGCGGAAACACCTCCGCTTCCGTAAGCAAGCCTACAGAGTCTGATGTTGCCTCGAATACGGATACGACCAAGCCGTCTGATTCTACCGTGATAGTAAAACCGGTCCAGGACCGGGATGTCGTAGCCGAAACGCATCTGAATCTGGATGACGATGTCTTTGATCTTGTTATGAAGAAGAAGGATTCCAGGAATTATGATGCCGAGAAAGCTGATTTCAACGCTATCGGCGTCGAGAGAATGCTGACTTCCTCCGACTATGCTCCGAACAAATCCGGTGATGTCTTTGTCAATTATGTTGACGGCGATACCACACAGTTCACGACCTACAACGGAATCTACAACGTTAAGGTCAGATACCTGGCCATCGATACTCCGGAATCCACTTCCGAAATTGAGGAATGGGGAAAGAGCGCTTCGAACTTCAACAAGAACATCCTCAAGAATGCCAAGCATATCATTGTCCAGTCTGCCCAGTCTGCCAAGACTGGAAAGAAGGCTGCGGCCGATTTGGATGGCTACGGTAGATCTTTGGCCTATGTCTGGTATACGAATGTCGAGAATCCGAAGAAAGAAGATTTCCGTAACCTTAATCTTGAGATGGTCTACAACGGATTCTCCCTCTTCAGCGGTTCGAGAAACGAGATGGAAGAATCTTTCTATGATGCGTTCATGGAAGCCTATGATATTGCCTCCTATTTTAAGAAGAACATGTTCTCCGAGGAAAAAGATCCCAATTATTACTATGATGCTCCGAAGGCTCTTTCCTTGAAGGATCTCTATGATACTTCCTATTACACCACCAAGCACAAGAACAATCCTGATGATGATGGCACAAGCTATTCGATGTACTGCGACTATAAGACCAAGTATACGTTTGAGGGTGTCGTCTCCAGAAAACTTGGAACTTCCTTCTATATCCAGGACAAGATCGATGGAAAGTACTACGGACTTTATGCCTTCACTCTCCGCAACTATGCTCCGGTCAAGATCGGAAACAGAATCAAGGTAAGCGGTGTTCTGTCTTGGTATGGTGGGGCCTATGAATTATCAGGACTCAGCTATTCCTTCTTCGACTCTCAGCCAGGCGATATCGAATATGTCCTCGATTCGAATGGCAATAAGGTGACGGAGAATGTCGAACCCATCAAAGCCACAGTCAAGGAAATCAATTCCGGTAAGTACAACGGGGTTCTCTGCGAGCTTGTCGATGATAACGGACAGGACGAGACGGTCTATTTCAACAACGCATACAACGTCTATGAAGGCGAGGTCTCCAACTACCTTTTTGGAGGAAGCGAAGAAATCAACGGATATAATTCGACCTATCCTTTCTATAATACTGACAATTCCATCACATTGTTCGGAAGAGCTGGAGAGGATTTCGACAATACCAGCGAAACCTATGATAACATGATGGCAGTCAATTCCAATTACGTCAGAATCAAGATTGCCAGAGATATCCTTATCTCCGATGAGAATAATGTCGGCGTCACATCCTATCGTTATTTCTCCGGAACTTTGGATCAGAACGGAAACGAGGCCTACCAGTATTATTCTCCGAAGCATCCTTCCATCATCTATGCCATTAACAACGCTGGTGCCGGAAGAGTATTCCAGGGAAAAGAACTCCCTACTTCCGGAAGCTATGCAGATGGAGACGTCTTTGTCAAAGGCGATTTCTATAATGATGAGGCAAATCCCGGAACGTTGTGCGATGTCTATGCCTATTCCGAAAATGGGTGGACTTTGTTTGATAAGAAAACTGGACTTGATTCCAAGGGTGAAGAAGTCCATGAGACCGGAAGCCAGATTCAATTGTTCAGAAAGCAGTTTACCCGTAAGAAGGTGAGTCATCTCGTCGGTGTTGTCGGAAACTATGTTTCAACTTCCGGAAAGAATTCCAAATATACATTCAATATTGCTCAGGCTAACGGAAAAGAAGAAGGCGTTGTCTACGATTTTGACAATTTCGAAGAGGTAAGATGATATGGAAGAAGCTGAAAGAAGAGCTCTTTCCCAGAAACTTCATAAGGAAAGCCAGCTGCTTTACGACAAGGGACAGAATGCTTTGTGCTTTGTCGTAATCGGCTCCATTCTTGAAGTCATCGGTGTCATATTCATCTTTCTTGCCAACAAAAGAGAGAACAATGTGATGGTTGGCATTGATTATACTTCTCTTGCGTTCTATATCATGGTTCTTGCCATGGCATTTGGAACTGGACTTTTGGTATATGGATTAGTCAAGCTGATTCTTTCGATGAAGAAGAGAAGAGACGTACTTAGACAAATCAATGGTTTGAAATGAAAGGACATATAAAATGAAAAAGCTTGTTAAGACTTCGTTGATCGTTCTTGCTTCCTTAGGACTTGTCGGTTGTTTCGATTCTTCCAATGCATCTTCCACTCCTTCTAATGGTTCTGCTTCCTCTTCTAACAGTAAGGTTACTGACGTCAGCAAACCTTCCAATTCCACTACACCATCCACGACTACTTCCACTACTCCGGAACAGGAGAACTTTGATTTCGAGGTCCAGGGAACCCTCAAAGTCGGTGAAACCATCAATTTCATGGCTTCTCTGAATGATTCTCCTCTTCTTCCTGATGAACTTGCCAAAGTTGTTTTCACCTGCACTCCTGCAGAAAGCATGACCATCACCGGAAGAAGTGCTGTTCTTAACAAGGCAGGTTCGGTTCAGGTCAAAGCGGTCTATGGAACTCATTCTGTCGAAAAGACCTTCACCATCGAAGAAGGAGCTACATTCAAGACTGTTAAGCAAGTCAGAGCTCTTGCCGAAAAGGATAAGTACGAACCGGTTTATGTCCGTGGTGTTATTACGGCTACTTCTGGAACCAGTGCCTATCTTCAGGATGCTACCGGTGGAATCTTTATCTATAATTTCTATTTCCAGTCTACGGATACTGCCTGCCAAGGATATAAATGGCAGTTAGGAACGACAGTCGATATCTACGCATATGTCACTTCCTATTATGATAACCCGCAGCTTACATATAGTTACAAAGAAGGTTCTGGCTATCATAATCTGGAAGGCTATTATGCCAATCTCAGCGAAACTCAGATGGCAGTTCCCCAGCCGACTGAAATAGATGAAGCTGGACTTAAGGCTCTTACTGCAGAAGATACCGGAAAGAGCTATAGTTTCACTGCGGAATATGTCAGCGGTTCAATCGAAACCATGAAGAAATCCACTTTGAAGTTCAAAGTCGGTGAAACTTCCATCAATATGATTACAGATGGAAGCTCATCTAGGATCTATGAAAAGGAAATTTCGAAAATCAAGAACGAATTCGATGCTCTTGGACTGAAGGCCGGAGATAAAGTGGATATCACTGCTCCGTTGAGTTCCAAGGGTTCTGGAAAAGATGCCTACTTCTCCTATTATGGATTCGGTACTACCATTGAGAGACATATTGAGAGAGATACTCTTGTCATCGATTATGATGGAGAAGCCAAAGTTGGTGAGACTCTTACCATGACTGCATCCTATAACGGAACTGCTCCGGAAGGCGTTGTCTATACTGCGACAAAGGGTGCTGATCTTGTCACCATCACTGGAAACCAGGTCAAGCTCAATGCCGTCGGTGAAGTCACCATTAAAGGTACCTATTCCGATAATGGACAGGAAAAGACGGCTGAAACCAGCTTTACGATTGCTTCCAAGGATCCGGTCAAGATCAATACGTTGAAAGCAGATGATGCTGCCATTGTCAAAGGAAAGGTTACAGCTACAAATAAACAGGCTTTTGTACTATCTGATGATACTGGAAGCGTCTATGTTTTCATGAAGTCTGCTCCGACTGTTAAAGTCGGTGACAAAGTCCAGGTCGAAGGAACTCTTGGTGATTCCTATCATGGAATGCTTCAGTTCTCTACGCCGACAGTCACAACAGTCACTGAAGATCTTGGATTCACGGTTGATGAGACTGCTATTGCCCTGACTAAGGAAATTGCTGATGGTTTTGTCAGAACCGAGAACAATATTGCCGATAACAAGAAATACAAATGGACAACCACGGTCGGAAAGTCCGGTACATATTTCACATTGAAATTCGTTGGCTCTGAAACCGTGATTGAACCTGCTTATTATGGCGGAACTTTAGTTGAAGGCAATACCTATGATGTGGAAGCGTATTTCATCGGTTACGATACGACTTATAAGTATGCTACCATGGTCATCACTGATGCTAAAGAAAAAGCTCCGACTGAAGTCTCTGTTTCTTTGAATAAGACTGCTGAGACTGTCACAGTTGGTGGTACAATTACTCTTACTGCTACAGTCAAACTTCCGGAAGGAAAGACTGATAATACGGTTACTTGGACATCTTCTGATGATACCATTGCAACAGTTGAAAATGGAGTTGTCACTGGTGTCAAAGCAGGAACTGCAACAATCAAAGCTACTTCCAATGTAGATACTACAAAGTTTGCTGAAGCCACAATTACTGTAAAGGAAGCTTCGACCACAGATGGTGATACTTTGACAATTACTCCTACTGATTTTACAGAAATTGATTCTGCTAAGTTAGATCAGACGGTTAAAGGAGTGAAATTCGTATCTGATATTAATATGACAGTTGTTACTGGTGATAACGGCACGGTTCGTGTTTTCAAGGGTGCCACTTTAACCATTAGTTGCGATACAAAAATGCTCAAGAAAATCGAATTCACTTGCACAGCTTCAAATGACACAAAATATGGGCCTGGTTGTTTTACCTGTGGACGAGATGGAGAATATACTTTTAATGGTCAAAAAGGAACTTGGGAATATACCGCTGGTGTTTCTTCTGTTTCGTTTAAGGCAACATCTTATCAGGTTCGTATTACTGAAATTGTGATTGATCTTGCCTAAATGATTGCTATTGTGCCTTCGGACTTGCTTTTCCGAAGGCACAATTTTGGTTTTGGTTTTCGGAAGTAGGGAAAATAATCCTTGACTATTGTGCCTGAAAAAAGGATAATATTTAGGCACAATTTGGAGCAGTACTCAAGCTGGTGAAGAGGAGTCCCTGCTAAGGACTTAGTAGGAGAAATCCTAGCGGGAGTTCAAATCTCCCCTGCTCCGCCATCTGAAAACAGCACGGAGAAATCCGTGTTTTTTTCATTTTTTATCGTTATAATGAGTTTTATTTAGAGGTCATAACATGATAGATTTATTGGATTTGCATAAGTATTTTATTCTTAGGCATTTAAAGGAAGGTGATACGGCTATCGATTTTACGATGGGAAATGGACATGATACAGAATTCTTGTCTAAGACGGTAGGAGAGACAGGACATGTCTACGCTTTTGATATTCAGCAACAGGCAATTGATTCTACTAGCAAGCATCTGAAGGAAGCCGGATGCTTTGAAAATTATACTTTGATCCATGACTCTCACCATAAGGTCAAGGAATATGTTCATGAAAAATTCAAAGCCGGTATGTTCAATCTTGGATGGCTTCCTGGCGGAGATAAATCCATCTATACCTTAAGGCAAACAACACTTCCTGCCATTGAATCTGCCTTGGATCTGATGGATAAGGATGCGATTCTGAACATTGCAATCTATCCAGGCCATGAAGAGGGTGATTTGGAAGGAAAGATGGTTGTCGAATATCTTTCGACGTTGAGCAAATATAAGTTTGCATGCACAAGGGTCAATATTCTGAATTCAAAATCCAGCCCCTATTTCATCATGGTCGAAAGCCACGAATAAATCTGTTAGGGTTCAATATCCAGGGTATTTTAAGGAAGAGTATTATTTGAAATGGCGTTCTGATATAAGAAAACAGCTTAACAAGTAAGGCGCGTTTCATCGGTAACATGCCTGTTTTTATGTTCTTCTTTGGATTTTTCAGGCCAAAAGCCATCGAAAAATGATATAATAAAAGAGAAAAAAGAATGCTTGATTTCAACTTTAGTTTACATTCTTACGGGTTTGGGAAAGTGCTTGACTCAGACAATTGTAAGGAGGTTTTGGTCATGGGAAATTATCGGATCGGTGATAAGGCAATCGATAAAACCGGAGCTATCTTTGAAGTAGAAAAGATGGAAGAACAGGACTTCGGAGGTGGAACTTCTGTTTTTCTTGTGATGAAACCATTCTTTTCCAATGACTATTCAAAGGATTACAGGATGTATGTTCCTTTAGGAAATGCGGACAAGATTTTACGACCTGTGATGACAAAAGAACAAGCATTGGATCTGATTGATCAAATGGCAGGTTTGACGGGATTTCCTGAAGTCCCGCCACGGGAGAGAAAGGTCCAGTTCCAGAATATCATCAGCACGGGAGATAGAAAGGAAATTTATCGTGTTATCAAGTCCTTGATTGAATATCGGAACAAGAGAAAACAAAACAACAAACCTTTTTCGGATTTTGATACCAAGCTTCTGAAGAACCTTGAAACCATGATTCAAAATGAAATTTCTGTTGCACTTGGTATTTCACCTTCTTTTGTTGCCGATTTTGTAAAACAGAGAACTGGAAACTATTTATTCAGCTGAGGAAGTTTTTCAGTAACAGATGTATCTGAATCGCTTTTTCTGCTTTCTTTGACAAGTTTTTCGACAGAGAGATGGACTAAGTCCGTGACAGCTTGTTTTTTTGGTGCATCAAGCCCTTTGATGCTTTCCGTTATGCTGTCCGTATACTTGTCCTCTTTTTCTTTTCGTGCGTTTCCTTCTCTTATTGCAGCTTGTTCGGAATAATCTCGGTTTCTTCTTCCGACAAGATAATCAATCGAGACATGGAAGACATCTGCCATTTTACAAAGATTATCGATGCTTGGCTCGATTCTACCGATTTCATAGTCGGAGATATTGTATTGCTTGATATGAAGCTTTTTTGCAAGATCCCCTTGCGTCATTCCTGCTTTTTTCCGTAGATATCTTAGATTGTCTTTTAGTTTCATGGTTGTCCTCCGGATAGAGAAAATATAATATCTTCTTTATTAGATTACAACAGCCTAAAGATAAAGCTTTTTTCATTCGAAGTCTTGAAAAAATGACAAATAAGGATTCAAAATCTTGAGTAAAAAAATACAAAAAGTATCAGGCAAATTATAGTGTGCAAATAAATCGTCGAATTTGCAATATAATGGCTGATTCTTCTCAAAAAAGTGGCAAAAATAGTCGATTTTTGATTTTGAAAACAATTCATTGAAAAAATAAGATTTATATTGAAAAGACAATTGATTTGAAGAAAGAAAAAATAGAACATTTTGTTTGTGAAAACAAATTTTAAAGAAAGCGATTACATTGCCTGATTCTTTTTTGCTCTTTCCTGCACTGAAATATTATATCATCAATCCTTTTCGGTTAAAACATGTGAATTCTATCGAAAAAATCAAATAACATACACGTTTTTTGACGAATATCAAATTTTGAAAATAATGTAACAATAAAAACTTTGAAAATATATAGACATTTCTTAGCTCTGATGATACACTTAAAGAAAGAAATGAAAGGGGTTTCATCAAATGGAGACAACTAAAACGCTTAGACGTAAAGTCGACAAAGGAGATAGTCTTAGTATGTGTGTTCTTGCTATGCATGTTTTTGACGGCTTCATGGCAAGACGAGATCCGGAAAAAGGACTTGAACTGATCCAGAAAGCAAAGAAGACAGGTAGCCCTTATGCAGATTACTTCCTCGCTTACTATTACAAACATTATGATTATTCCAAGAAAAAAGATGAAAAGATGAGGACTCTCTTCTCTCAGGCAAGCCAAGAAATGGAGAAGCTTGTCCAGGAAAAGGAACCGTTAGGCTGCTATTGTTATGGTATGATCCATAGAAAAGATACGGATAAGGAAATGAGAAAAAAGGTAATTGATTGTTTCCTTGTCGCTGCAGAAGATGGAATGACGGAAGCGCAGTATGAATTGGGTATGCTTTATTCGCTGGATAAGAAGAAAGAGAAACAGGCAAGGGAATATATTTATCAGTCTGCAATCAAAGGATACCATAAAGCCCAAAAGGCGATGGGAGACTGCTATCGTGATGGAACCCTAGGAATATCGGTCTCTTTAAAGGATGCAAACGAATGGTATAAGAAGGCTGCTTACAATGGCAATCATGTCGCCATGAAGCACTTGGGTCAGTATTATGAAGGAATCGGTAATCCGAAGAGAGCAAAATACTGGTACAAAAAAGCGGAAGCGAGAAAAGCAATCGATTAGAATAGAAATCTCTCCCGGATTCTTTCTGAGGAGAGATTTTCTTTTATCCCTCTTGTATAATATCCTTGTGGAAAACAAAGAACTTATTTCAGCAAGGGCAAAGGAACTTGCCTATCGGACAAGCAGTCAAGGCTACCTCTCTCATACGGACTTTCTGTCTCTTTCTGAACAGAATGAGTTTTTCCTGTTTCTGAAAGAAGAGCATATCAACCCTGAACAAGGGATGCTTTTGGGTGTAAGATTTAGAATGTATGGTGGACATGTGGAAAGCGATCGGAAGATGATTTTCTTCCTTCCCTATTATATGAGTGAAGAAGAATTTCTAAATCTTCAGGATGAAGGTGATACTATATCTTGTCTACATATCTATCCAAAAAATAAAAAGTTTGCAGATATGCTTACTCACCGAGATTATCTAGGTGCTTTGATGAAGCTTGGATATGAAAGAGACCAATTCGGAGATATCCTGAGCGATGGGGTCGATGGATATGTGTTTATGAATAAGCAGGTTTCCTCCTTTGTCAAAGATGAACTGATTAAAATCAAACACACGACAGTCGAGAATGTGGAGATTTCTCCCAGAGAGTGCCCGTTTGAGCAGAAATTCGTGGAAGAAACGATACATATTCCATCAGAAAGAATCGACTGTATTATCGGAGAGGTGTTTCATCTTTCCAGAAGGAGTGCACAGGAACTGATTGGGAAAGAATGCGTCTTTGTCGATGGAATGACTATGAAGAATAATTCGCATATTCTGAAAGAGAATAACCGCGTTTCCATCCGTGGATATGGGAAGTTCATCTATCTTGCCAATGCCTACACAACGAAGAAGGGAAGACTGTGTACAAAAGTAAAACGATATTGCTGAAATAATAAACAAAAATTCAATTTCTATTTAATAAGGAAAGTAGTACAATATACACCACGTATTGAATGAGGAAGATTTATGCCCAAACTTTATAGTGATACCAGAGGTATGATTCTGAAGGCTGCACGCGATGAAGCAAAGGAAAAGGGATTGAACAACATCAGCGTAAGAAGCATTTCTGAAAGATCAGGTCTTGGACTTGGTACTTTTTATAATTACTTCGAAAACAAGAGGGAACTGATTTCGACCATGGTATCCGAGGATTGGTTGACATTCGAAGAAAAACTTTTAAAGGATTCACAGGATGTCAATTTCAATGTATATCTCCTTGTCCAAGAAATGGTCGATTCGATAAGGGAATTTTTCAGCCGAAATAGAGAAACATTGATTGCTTGTGATAGTAGTCAGGTCATGCCTTTTTATATGGTTCATCGTGAAAGGCTTCTGAATTCCCTTGTACATATTTTCATTCATGTTCCTAATGTCGTTTGTCCGGATGATGAGCTTTTCCTATATGCTCATTCCGTTATCGGATATGCTATGGGTGGACTTAAGCTTCCATTCGGGAGACTTGTCGAAATCATCAATGACGGTTTGTTCAAATCCAGAGAGGAATAGAATGTCAGTGTTAAAGAAAAAGGAATATTCTCTTCTTTACTCTCTTCCTCATTGTCAGGCAACGGATGAAATTAAGGAAGGCTGTCTTGTTTTGGAAGGTGGAGCTTTCCGTGGAGTATATACTTCCGGTGTTTTGGATGCTCTGATGCTTTATAACTACAATTTCCGGACAACCATAGGTTGCTCTGCAGGTTGTCTTACTGGGGTATGTTATGTCTCTGGCGATATCGGAAGAAGCGGATTTCTCAATCTGAAATTTCGACATGATTCCAATTATGTAGGTACAAAATCCTTGGCTAAGGAGCGGAATGTCATTGGATTTGACTATATGTTTTTCGGAGAACCGGACAAGGAGTATCCGTTGAATCGAAAAAGACTGGAAACAACAAAGCGGGAGATGTATGCTGCCGTAACCAATGTTGGTAATGGAGAGACAGAATATATGGAACTCCATTCTTTCAGTTTGGATGATTTTTTCAAGGTTTGTCAGGCTTCCTCTTCTATGCCTTTTTTGTCTCCGATGGTCAAAATCAAAGACTCCTATTATCTTGATGGAGGATGCTCTTGCAAGATTCCATATCGTTTTGCCATGGATAAAGGCTATTCGAAGATCATTGTAGTGAGAACAAGGGATTCCAGTTTTAGGAAAGAGAAGATGCCGATTCAGGAAAAAGAATTGATTAGAGTCCGTTATGCGAAGTACAAGGAATTTTCAAAGAAACTTATAGACTCCAATGAGGAATATAATCGGGAATGCGACGAAATCGAAGAATTGAAGAAGCAAGGTAGGATTTTTGTGATTGAGCCAAGTCTTCCCATAGATATCGAGAGATTGGAAGGGAATATGGAAAAACTAGGAGATGTCTATTGGCGTGGATATCAGGATACCATTAGACTCCTTCCTAGTTTGAGGGAATATCTGAATAAATAGACTCAGTTCTTCAGCGCTTTTCTGGTCTTTATGATATTAAGAAGAAGATAAATCAGAATCAAAGCAAAGATGCAAAGATAGAAGACAAGATAGGGAGTTTCTTTGCCAACTTGGTTGTCGAAGAAACTAAGATTGCAGTCAAAGTAATCACGGAAATTTTCAATGGCTGCTTCTGGAACATGGGCATCATTCTGGATTTTCTCGAAAGCACTAGATAAAGTGTGGTTTTTGATGATGTTTGTTCCATAGGTTCCGGGAAGGAACATGAGTGCATTTCTAAGTGTTTTCGAAAAACTGGATAGTGGCATGTAGGCTCCGGATATGAAGCCATATCCACAGCTGACGATTGTCGATATCGCAGTAGCCTGCGAATCACTTGTCAAAAAGAAATTGACAATGGAAGATAGAATGGTGCCAAACATGCATAGGGTGAAGACATCTACAAGGATGAGAACGACATCAAGGGCGGAAAGATACCATCCGGTAATCGAAAGATAGACAAAGCAAAGACCTGTGGCAATAAAGGAGACGATGAGATCGGAAAGAAGACTGGCTAGATAGTAGCCAAGGGCAAGGACCCATGGTTTTACCGGCGAAACGGTAAAATCTCTTAGTGTGTCGTTGTTCTTGTCTTTGATGATCAGCATGTTGCTGCAGAAGGCAACGGTAACTGTACTGACGGCGAGTATGGAGGAAACGATTTCTCCGTTGACGACATTTGCAATCAGTTTGTCTGACAATGTGAGATTTGCGTTTGCCAAGGCGGATTGGAAGGAATCGGTGAATACGTTCTTCAGAAACGTGCTATAAAGAACCAAAAGAATCATCGGAGTGATCAAGGAGGAAAAGAAGAGACCTTTGTCTTTGAAATAAAGTTTTGTATTTCTTTTAATCAGAAGAAACAATGTTTTCATAATTTATTCTCCAGTGATTTTCCAGTGATGGCAAGGAAGACGTCATCCATGTTTCCTTTTATGACTTCATAATCCCGGAAAAGATCAGGATGCTGGATGATGAGTTTTGTTGCTTCTTCAGTGTTTTTCAGCTTTAATCGGAAATGGTTGTTGCGTTGTTCATAGGGAACATCGAGTGATTTTATTTTAGATTCTTCTGTTTCGTAGAGGTTGATATAATCTCCTGAATACTTGTTCTTCAGTTCCAATGGAGTTCCAAAGGCCACTTTTTTCCCTCGGTCAAGAACAAGAACATGATCGGCATCTGCAGCTTCTTCCATATAATGCGTTGTCAAGAAGACTGTCAGTTTCTCTTCTACTCTTAGTTTTTCTATGGCATTCCAGAGGATGACCCTGGTCTGGGGGTCTAATCCGGTAGTGGGTTCATCCAAAATAAGGATTCTAGGAGAGTGGAGCAAGGCACGGATGATATCGATTTTTCTCCTTTGTCCACCGGATAGTTTTCCGATAGGTCTATTCCAAAGACTCTTGAATTCGATCAGTGTGTTCAGAGTATCGATTCTTCTTTGAAAGTCAGCTCCATAGATTTTATAAAGAGAAGCACGTGATTCGAGATTGTCTTTTACGCTGAGCTGTTTGTCTAGACTTGAGTTTTGGAAGACGACGCCGAGCGAGTTTTTTATGGTATCAGGATCAGATGCGATTTCTTTTCCGTCGATATAGATTTCTCCGCTGTCTTTTTTCAGTTGGGATGTGATGATGTTTATTGTAGTGGATTTTCCTGCACCGTTTTCTCCTAAGAATGCGAAGAGCTCTCCTTCATACACTTCGAAGCTGAGGTCATTCACTGCCTTCAGGTTTTTGAATGATTTGTTCAGGTGCGAGATTCGGATCATTTCCTTCATAATATTCTCCTTTTCTTTTGGAAACTTGATGATTTTATTCTATCAAAACGGAATCTTAAAACAATATGGAATTGGCCTGTAATTGGATAATCGGCTTGAATTTACATAAGATTTACGATTCACATAGAAAAAGCCGGAGGATTCTCCGGCTCAAGGCTATTCGAGTTCGATTGTTGACGGTGGCTTGCTTGTGTAATCGTAGACGACTCTATTGACACCCTTGACTTCATTTACGATTCGATCGGAAATTCTTGAAATCAGGTCATAATCGAAAGGATAGGCTTTTGCAGTCATAAAGTCGTCGGTAAGAACAGCTCTCAGAACGATTGCGTAATCATAGGTTCTTCCGTCACCCATGACACCGACACTTCTCATATTGCTTAAGGCAGCAAAATATTGGGAAATCTTTCTTTCGAGTCCTGCTTTTTTGACTTCTTCGCGGAAAATGTAGTCGGCTTCCTGGACGATATGGACTTTTTCCGGAGTGACTTCCCCGATGACTCTGACTCCAAGTCCAGGGCCTGGGAATGGCTGACGATAGACCAGTTCATCCGGAAGTCCGAGAAGAGTTCCTACTTCTCTGACTTCATCTTTGAAGAGATCCTTCAAAGGTTCTACAAGACCTTTGAATCTCATGTTTTTCGGTAGACCGCCGACATTGTGGTGGGATTTTATCTTAGCCGAAATTCCAAGACCAGATTCGATACGATCCGGATAGATGGTTCCCTGTGCTAAAAATTCTGCATCGCTTAATTTGTCCTGCTCTTCCTGGAAAACTTCGAGGAAGGTAGCTCCGATGATTTTTCTTTTCTGTTCTGGCTCGGTGACACCCTTGAGTTTTTCGAAGAACAGCTTGCTTGCATCCACGTGGATGAAGTTCAGATCGAATTTGCCTTTAGGTCCGAAGACGTTTTCGACTTCCTGAGCCTCGTTTTTTCTCATCAGGCCGTGATCGACGAAGACGCAATAGAGGTTCTTTCCAATGGCTTTGCTGAGAATTGCGGCAGTTACGGAACTATCAACACCTCCAGACAGACCGAGAATGACTTTTTTGTCTTGGACCTGTCTTCGGATTTCTTCGATTCTGGCATTGATGAAATCTTCGCTTCTCCAGGATGGATCACAATGGCAGATTTCCAAGACGAAGTTTTCAATCAGTTTCTGCCCTTCGACGGAATGTTCGACTTCGGGATGGAACTGGGTGGCAAAGATGTTTGCTTCCTTGTTCTCGAAGGATGCATTTTCGCAGGTTTCACTTGAACTAGTATTGATGAATCCTTCCGGAAGGACAGTTACTTTGTCTGTGTGTGACATGAAGACGGTTGTCTTCTGATTTACTTTTTCGAATAATGTGGAAGCAACATGGAGTTGGATTTCCGTATTTCCATATTCGCTTTTGGAACAAGGCTCGACTTTTCCACCTAAGGTATAAGCGATAAGCTGTGCCCCATAGCAGATTCCAAGTATCGGTTTTCCAAGATTGAAAATCTCTTTTGATATATGCGGGCTTTTTTCATCATAGACGGAATTCGGACCACCGGTGAAGATGATTCCTTTGATGCTGGGGTCTTTCAATTTCTCGATGTCCGTTGTATAAGGAAGGACTTCGCTATAGACGTGACACTGTCTTACTCTTCTTGCAATCAGCTGATTGTATTGACCACCGAAATCAAGAACAATGATTTTCTGAGTTTCCATTGGTTTTTCCTCTCTTTACCAATCTATTATAAGTTTAATCGTCAGAGAAAACTAGAACTATTGAAGATACTAATTTTCTTGTCTTGTTTTTCATCAGAACGGAACGGGAAGTGATATAATCAACAAGATGAATAAAGAGAACATTAGAAATCTTATCGAAGCTTTGGACAAGGAGGAACAAATACAGTTCTTTGTCGAAGGTGAGAGAGTGTCCAATCGATTTGATCATGATAAAAGCAAGAATCTTGATCCAGTGACTGATGAGGTGCAGTTGGCATATCATCTGTATTCTTTGATTATCGATTCTGTTTTTTATAAGGCAAAAGGAAAACAAAATGCAAAAACAGGAATCTTCCTTTTAGAATCTTATTTCAATCGAATTTTGAAGAAAGTTCCTGAAAACATTTTATCGGATGCTGAAAACGAAGCAAAGAAAGCCATTGATGTTATTGATGCTTTTGTCTATGGAAAGAGAATTGTGGATGTTTCGGTTCTTCTTTCCAGCTGTTTTCCTATGGTTCTTCTGGATGATACGATAAACCAGAACAGGATTATGGATTACAAAAAGTTCCAGTCTTTATCGAAAAGCAAGGAACGCATCTTCAATATGGCCCTTCTTTCTGTACGCTCCATTTTCCGATGTTTTCTTACTCTGCTTCCCGTTGATGAAGATGATTCCTTCAAAATCGACAATGACAATATTGTCAATGGATTATTCTTATATAAAGATTGTTTGTTTGTCCCTACGACCAGAAATGCTTTTTCATTGAAGGATTATAAGGTTGTTGTCTGTGATGGATTGGATCGGCTTTCTGATAATTTCCCACTATCGGAAGTGAAAAAAGTGTCCGTCATCTATTTGGTGAAGGATACTATCGGAACATATCCATTTGAGTCAGAATAAATTCCCATATAAAAAAGTCGCCGTTTCAGCAATGTCTTAGGCAAATGACATTGCTTTTTTCGACGACCATCTTTGTATGCTATTTTTCCTCTTTTTCCAAGTTTTCCTTGGCTAAAGAAAGCATCAGCTTGATTCTGTTCTCTTGGTTGACTTTTGGAGCACCGGCATCATAATCTACAGCAACGATATTGGCTTTCGGGCAGACCTCTCGTATTCTTCTGATCATTCCTTTTCCGGAAATATGGTTAGGAAGACAACCGAACGGCTGGGTGCAGACGATGTTTTCATATCCTGTATTGGCTAATTCAAGCATTTCGCCGGTAAGAAGCCATCCTTCACCCATTTTGTTTCCGTATCCGTTGATTCCTTTGTCGTATTCCTTCACTTTGCTGTAAGGAGAGGGAACTTCGAAGCATTTGTTCTTTTCGATTGCTTTATTGAAGGCAATCTGAATCTTTGTGGCATAGTCGAAGAGTTTCTTGCAAAACCACAGTTTTATCTTGTGACCACCGTAAAGTTTGCAGTCTTCGATTCTATTGTCAATCTTGAAAAGGATGAAATTCATCATTCCAGGAAGGTTTACTTCACAATCCTGTTCACGCAGGAATTTCTCTAGGTTATTGTTTCCTAGTGCGGCATATTTGACATAGATTTCACCGACAATTCCGACTTTGACTCTCTTTTTCCCGTCTTGTTTGATTTTTGCAAAATCATCCGAGATGCGGTTTAGGTTGTTTTCGATGATACTTGTCTTATAACCGCTCTGATTCATGAGCTGGTCGCAGATGGTATCTTGCCATTTCTGGACTAGTTTTGCTGTTTCTCCTTTGTTGACTTCATAGGGTTCGACCTGATTCTTCAATACCATAAGCATATCGCCGTATATGACAGCGGCAAGAAGTCTTCTAATCAGTCCAAGCGTGATGGTAAGACCAGGATTCGGTTCAAGGCCAGAGACATTTACGGAGACAGACGGCACTTTATCCAAGCCGGCATGCTTGAGTCCTTTCCTCAATAAGGAGATGTAGTTGCTGGCTCTGCATCCTCCTCCAGTTTGGGATAATAGGACGCAAACATGGTCTAGATCATATTTTCCGCTTTGAAGGGCGTGAATCAGTTGACCACAGCTGAGAATGGCAGGATAGCACATGTCGTTCTGGATGTATTTTAATCCAGTCTGGGCGATTTCCGGACTGGTGTCAGTAAGAAGCTCTGCATGGTATCCGTAATGCTCAAGAACCCTTTGAATCATGATGAAATGGATAGGAGCCATCATAGGGAAAAGAAGAGTGTGTGTTTTCTTCATTTCCTTGGTAAACAGGATTCTTCCGTTCTTGTCTCGATAGAATCCGTCTTTTCCTTTCGGGTAGTGATGGAAATGGTAGATCATTGTTCGTTGTTCTCCTTCTTTCTCAAAGCTTCCAACAGGGAGCGGATTCGAATCTTGACTGTGCCGAGGTTGGTGACTTCATCGATTTTGACCTGGGTATAGATTTTGTTATGTCTTTCTAGGATATCTCTTACCTCGTCGCTGGTGACGGCATCGACACCGCATCCGAAACTGACAAGCTGTAATAGCTGCATGTCCTTCTGTGTGGTCACATAGTTTGCGGCTTTGTAAAGTCTGGAATGATAGGTCCACTGATTCAAGACAGTTGCCGGGTCTAGTTTTTTGGCCAGTCTGGCAATGACGTCTTCGCTGACAACTGCGCAGTTATATCCGAGAATCAGGCGGTCGATGTCGTGATTGATCAAGGGATCCACATGATAAGGTCTTCCGCTGAGGACGATGATAGTCTTGTTTTCCTTCCTTGCCTCTTCGATGATGTGCTCGCCTTTTTGCTGAACGACCTTCTGGTATTTGACGTATTCTGCATAGGCTAAATTGACAGCTTTCTTTACGGAAATAGGATTCAGGGACGGGAAATATTTCTTCATATGCTCGTAGAATTTAGGAGCAAAATGAGCTTTTTCGGATAAATTGAAATAATCGTTGATATATAAGATGGAATCTTGTCGGAGGATTTTCATATTGTTCTTGCATACTTCGCTGTAATAGGCTACGACAGGACAATTGTAATGGTTATCCGTATGCTTTTCTTCTATGTTATAGGACATGCAGGGGTAGAAGATGGTATTCACTCCTTTTTCAATCAGATTCATGACATGACCATGCATGATCTTGGCAGGGTAGCAAACCGTGTCGCTTGGAATGGTCATCTGACCGGAGTGATAGAGTTTGTTTGAACTTGGATCACTTAGCACGACCTGGAAGCCGAGGTTAGTAAACAAAGTAGACCAAAAAGGTGTGAGTTCATAATAGCTAAGACCCATCGGGAATCCGATTTTGCCCATCGGATAACGCTTCGGATCCTCTTTTTCATGGTTGTAGCTTCTCAGAAGACGGTATTTGAAAGCGTAGAGATCTTCCCTGAGATTTACGGCTTTCTTGGTGACAGGCTTTTCGCATCTGTTTCCACCGATGAAGACTCGTTTATCATCGAAAATCGAGATAGTAAGCTTGCAATGGTTTTGGCAGCCTTGGCAGGTTACCATGTTGACTTTCCGGTGGAAGTTCTGGACTCTCTCATAGCTAAGCATATTGGATTTTTCTTTTTTGAGGCCCATGGCATCCAATGCTGCACCATAAGCTCCCATCAGTCCGGCGATGTTGGAACGGATGACATTTACACCAAGTTCCTGTTCAAAGGCACGCAAGACAGCATCGTTTAGGAATGTTCCTCCTTGGACGACGATTTTCTTTCCGAGATCGTCTTTGCTGGAACAACGTATGACTTTGTACAAGGCGTTTTTGACGACGGAAATGGATAGGCCGGCTGAGATATCGTTTACGCTGGCTCCGTCTTTCTGAGCCTGTTTGACGGAAGAGTTCATAAACACAGTGCATCTAGAGCCAAGATTGACCGGTCTTTTGGCGTCGATGGCCAGCTTGCTGAAATCGGAAATACTATATCCTAAGGCATTTGCAAAGGTTTGGAGGAAGGAACCACATCCGGAAGAACAGGCTTCGTTGAGGAAGATATCCTCGATAAAACCCTTTTTGATTCTAAAGCATTTGATGTCCTGACCACCGATATCGATGACGAATTCGACATCAGGAAGGAAATGTTTTGCCGCTTCAAAATGCGCCATGGTTTCGACGATGCCATGATCGAAACCGAAAGCGTTTTTGGCTAGTTCTTCTCCATATCCTGTGCTTGTTGCACCAGCAATATAAGCGTCTTTGTCCATCTTGGAGTAGATATCAAGAAGCATGTTCTGGAGCAGGGAAATCGGATCACCTTTATTTCCCATATAAGAGGTATATCGAATGTTTTTGTCTTTATCGATAAGGACTGCTTTTAAGGTTGTTGATCCAGAATCCACACCAAGATAAAGCGGACCTCTGTATTCTTCCAGCGGAAGAATGTCTACATGGTCTTTGTCATGTCTCTTTTTGAAATCATCATATTCTTCTCTGCTTTTGAATAACGGTTCGATATAGGAGAAGTTTTCATTGTTTCGATAGGACTTGACTTTGTCCATGATGGAATATAGATCGATCTTTTCATCTTTTTTGGCAAGGAGTGCGGCTCCTATAGCCACGAAATAAAGGGAATTCTCCGGAAGAAGTCCATTGACATGGAGAGTCTTATCGAAGGCGTCTCTCAGTTCGCTCATGAATGTCAGAGGACCGCCAAGATACATGACATTTCCTTCGATTTCCCGGCCTTGGGCAAGGCCGGCAATGGTCTGATTCACGACGGCATAGAAAATGCTTTCCGCGATATCTTCTTTTTGGGCACCTTGATTGAGAAGTGGCTGTACATCGCTCTTGGCAAAGACGCCACATCTGGATGCGATGGTATAAGTTCTTTCGTGTTTTTTGGCAAGGTCGTTTATTTCTTCCGTCTTCACATTGAGAAGGGAGGCCATTTGGTCGATAAATGCACCGGTTCCGCCGGCACAGGTGCCGTTCATTCTTACTTCGACGCCATTGGTAAGGAAAAGGATTTTTGCATCCTCTCCGCCGAGCTCGATGATACAGTTAGTGTTTGGATAAAATACTTTTGTGGTTTCTCTGGTTGCATAGACTTCCTGATAGAATGGGAACTTGCATCCTTCTGCGATGCCCATTCCTGCTGATCCCGTGAAGGCCAGAGAGACTTCACGGATTCCTTTCAGAACTCCGTTTTCAAGAGAAGTCAGAACTTCTTCAAGCTTTTCACTGATTCTGGAAAAATGTCTCTCATACGAAGAGTAGATGATTTTGTTGTTGTCATCCAAGACAATGGCCTTTATTGTCGTCGAACCGATATCAATACCTACACTGATCATTTGTTATCCTCTTTGTTATCTGAATCGTCTTTATTGGAAAAATCAAACATACCGAACTGGATATCGGTTTCCTTTTCTTCTTTTGAATTGCTTTCCTCTGGGTTTTTCTTCTCTTCATCGGTCTGATTTTTAGGGGCTCTAGAAAAGTCTGTGTACGGATTCTGACAGGTTTCATTGAAACTGTTACCGGAATCCGAACTGGGAACGAAGCAACCTCTGACTTCACTTTCCATTCCGTGGATATAATTGGTGTTGATGTAGGTTTGATAGATGGAAGATTTCAACGGCGAAGGAAGCAAAGCGAGTAGGTCGTTTGCAATGACTTCCAATGTAGCGTATTCGTTTGCCAAACAAAAATAGTTCAGAATGCAGGCGTAGAAGATGGAAATACTTGGAGTGGCAAGAATGATAAGACTCATGGTCGGTCCGTTGAAGGCACTGATGTTGCTGAAAAGATAGAGCGTTGCTGCATAGAGAAGGACATAGATGAGATAGAAAACCCAGTTCTGCTTCAAGGCATAGGACAGCCTTTTCTTGAATAGAAAACGTTTGAAACTTCCGCGGCTCAAGCCTCGGCTTTCGCTGGCAGAGATGTTCAGATCAATGTCTGGTAAAACAATGGAAGCAAGATAATGGTCGCAGAGATTTGTGCTGATGCAATAGAAGAAAAAATAGAAGCTGGGAACAAACATGATACACCCGACCATGATGGTCATAGGCTTTGTAAGATAATGGATATTTGCAGATACATATTCTACGAAATCTTTATAATCGATTGTTCCGCTCGAACTTGTGACTTCATAGATGTGGTCGTAGACATCCCTGGCTCCGTCAAAGGCATTGCAGAGTGAAGGGAAACTGGGACTGAGGAGGAAATAGAACAAAAGGGCAAGGGCAAGCATTCCGATGATGGATAGGATGATTCCGAAGATTCCGCCAGCCCTTTGCTGGAAGAACGCTTTATAGCCATCAATATAGGAAAACTTCGGATTTCCGATTCCGGATATCCGGGAACTGATTCGTCTTTCGACCGTATAAAACATCGGAAGTACGAAATAAGTTAAAAATAAAGAAACGGAGTAAGTAGTCAGTGAAACAAGGACGATTCCGGTTTCGACCAATATCGGAGGAATCAACAAGAGTAAATCGACAAAAATGTCTTTTGTGTATATCTTTTTCCGGCGTTCTTTTATAGATTCATATTGAACGTTATTTTTCATGATTTTAATCCTCACAAATCACCACGTATTATAGCAAAAATGTTAAATATTAGAAATTTAAACACTTGGCAAAAAAGATTAGAAATTAAAAACACTTCTCTGGACAGAGAAGTGAAGGAAGGCTAAATTGAGGGCGTCAGGCCTGCATTATGAATGACCTGCATGACTTCTTCGGCATCGCTGACTGTGCAGCAGACGGTTTTCGTATTCGATAGGACCTTGGCTTCAAGAGAACAGGCATTTAACCTGGAAGCAAGAAAAGCCTCATCGGATATTTCCATATCCGCAACATAGATGTTCACCATACTGACCTCTTTTTGATTATCTACTTCCTAGGAAGTAACAATACTTTATAAAAGAATGATGAAAAAAGAAAGCAAGAAAAACAATGAAAATGAAAAACCCCCCATTTTAAGGGGACTTGGAAAAATGAAAACGCTTCTATCAATTGTTACGTATGGAATAATCGACAGGATTGCTTTCAGCCTCGACATCCGTTTTCTGAACAGACAAATGGACTTTGGTGGAATCGGATTTGGATTTCAGGGCTTGAGCAAGTGACTCACCTTTTTCTTTCGAAAATGGAGCGATATCGTCCTGTTCTGCTACTTTGATAGTGCCGATTAGATCATGAAGAGGGATGAACCAACTATCCTGTGTCTTCTGTGCGACCCCTTTTGGAACGATAAGCGAGTTGTTGAAAACGACAACTGAGACAAAAAGGTGCTGGTCATGGGAAATATGTGTAAGTTTCTCTAGCTTTTCAACAACGTGAAGATTCTCTAAAACTGGGTTTTCGATTCTTTGCTTTTTTCCGTTTTTGTCTTGACGGAACAAATTCAAATCGGCAAGATTTCCGTAGATTCCGCCATCCTGGCTAAAATCTTTGATGACATAGACATATTTGCTGCAGATGACGATATGATCGATTTTTGTCGGTTTAGCCGTATCCCCATCTAGATAGCAGACAACATCGTTCAAAAGCAATTGATCTTTTTCTTCGGCAAAGTTATGCAACGTCTTATATACGTGTTTTTTATGGTTTGTTTTTTCGGACCTGATTTTGATATCATCCCAAAAGAATCCTAAAATTAGGAGAGAAAAAACGATGACAAATAGAATTAAGAATGATATCAGTTTCATGATTGAGGATTTATTCTTTAATACAATCTAAAGCAACTTCCATCATATGAGTGAATGATGTTTGTCTTTCTTCGGCAGTTGTTTCTTCGTGAGTGATCATGGAATCGGAGATGGTGACAATGGTCAAGGCTTCCTTGTGAGCTTGAGCGGCAGTGACATAAAGAGCATATGATTCCATTTCAAGAGCTTGGATACCCATTTCAGCCCATTTTTCCCATACTTCTTTAGGATCGTTATAGAAATTATCAGAAGAAAGGACAGGACCGACAAAGTAACGGAATCCGTGCTTCTTGGCCGAAGCAACTGCCGCAGAAAGAGTATCAAAGTTAGCAACAGCGGACAATGTGGAGCCACTAGGCATATTATACTGACAAGTCCAGTTGGAATTGGTGCTTGCACCGTTGGCGATTACGATATCGAAAAGCTTGTGCTCTGGATTGATGCTTCCGGCTGTTCCGATACGTATGATTCTTTCGACACCATAGAAGTTGTAAAGCTCGTAAGAATAAATTCCGATGGATGGCATACCCATTCCGCTTCCCATGACGGATACTTTCTTTCCCTTATAGGTTCCAGTATAGCAAAGCATGTTTCTGATGGAATTGACAAGCTTGGCATCCTCAAGGAAATGCTCTGCGATGAATTTTGCTCTTAATGGATCTCCAGGCATTAAAACCGTTTTGGCAATCTGACCTACTTCTGCTGCATTATGTGGTGTGGACATAATAACCTCCTTGTTTCATTAATATCATAATGTTTTTGATTTTCTTTTGAAAGCCTCTTGAAAAGAAAATGCCTGTCTAATGACAGGCATGGAGGCTATTCTGCTTCTTTGATATTGCTGATATCGATCGGACTTACGCTTCCGAATCCGAAGAAGCGGACATCGATGATTCTAGGATCGCTAGCATCCTGAATCATGAATTCGATTTCGTCGTCACTGACGATGACTTTGAGATTTGTCGTAGTGAGGGAACTATGATATCCAGTAAGGAAAGTTGGAGTAAAAATGCTAGAATAGATTTTACTGTTGTCTTTTTCGCTGTCATAGTAGAAATTGTTTTCTCCAAATGAGAAGACATCCACACCGCTGTTATTTACAGCTTCAGAGATCTTATCGAAGGAAGTGGAATTGAAGTTGAAGCTGGGCATGATGTTTGAATAGATGTTTCCTTCTGTTGCACTGGTCAAATATTTCTTGGAACTCTTGTCGAACTGGCGGTAGTGGGTATCATCGACGTTGGTATATCCTAAATCGATGACTTTGGAAGATTCGCTTCCGGAAAGACCGTTATAAAGGATGGTTGTTCCATCGGATGATCCGGTCAGAATGTTGACGTTGGAAGCAGACCAATAACCATCTCCGACAATGGCTTTTGTTGCCTGGAACTTGTAATTCTTGGCTTTGAGTTTTGTAAGGACAGCTTCAAAACGAGCATCGGTATTTGTCTTGTCAGAAAGTTTTGACATGCTACCTGCACCTGTCTTAGTGAATGTTCCTTCAAACGATCTGTGATAAGTGGAACCCCACTTTTCCTCATCTTCGATGGATGCCTTGAATCCGGTCGGAACAAGGTTTTCATCAACAGTAAGAGAGAATCCGGTAACTGCCAAATTTTCATATTTTACAAAATTGTTGCTTCCTGGATAAATAATATGGTTAATGGAATTCTTAAGGGAAGTCAATTCATCTTCTGTTTTTCCACTAGTTAAATTTAGACTATATGTTCCATCATCTGCAAGAGAAAAATCATCAGCGGTTAGTGATTTGAAGAAGTTGTCGAAATCCATGTATTGCCATTCGACTTCGGATTTTCCACCAGAGACAGAATCACTGATTTCAATGGTCTTATAATTGACTTTGCCGTTAAGATCATAGAAGGCTTTGCCAAAGTATTCTTTTCCGTCTTTGCTCACCGGTTCATATTGAGCCTGGTCTCCGGCTTTTAAGGTCGTACTTGCCCAGCCTTGTTTTCTCTCATCGGTCGAAGAATAGTCGATGAATTTGACGGCATTGTCTGTGGCACCAACGATATAGGCATCGTAATCCCCATCATCGTTCAATGTGACTTTGGCTTCAAACCCAAGCTGAAGCTGACTGAGATCCAGCTTCTTTTCGACAGGCTCCGGATTAACAGACGGTGTTGTACTCGGAGTTGTGGAAGTACTTGGAGTCGTTGAAGCGGACGGAGTCGTAGTTGTCGAAGAATTTGTAGAAGTGCTCTTGTCGGATGATATCGAAGAACTTGCTGTGGTCTGGCTTGTCGAGGCTTCAGAATTTTTCTGCGAAGCTGAAGCACTGGTTCTTGAACAACCCGTGGCAAGTAATGCCAGCGCTGCTAATGGTAAAAGTAATTTTGTTTTCATTTTTATTGGCCTTTCATTTATTTGCAGGAAAATGAGACGACTAGGTTCGGTGTATTGAAATAAGAAGCAGCTAGAAGAATATCTATGCTGACTGTTTTGGTGACGTCATTGATGGTTACTTGCTTGGACAGAACATAGTTCGGAGTCTGACCGCTGATTTTTTCGGCCTTGAATCCAAGGCCTTCTGCTTTGGTTTTGTAGTCTTCTACTTTTGTCTCACCGTCTTTATAGTCGGCAATGGCAATCACGGTCTGAATCAATCCGGTTTTGTTGTTCTTGGCGATTGTGACATAAGAGGATTTCCCTCCGATTGTCGGTATTTCATCCAAGAATTCACCTGGTATATCTTCAGTGGTAAGCATGGCATACTCACTTGGCTGATTTGAGAAGAGATCAGACCATGTTAGATTGTCGCAGTTCTCTTTGATATTGCTTGTGAAGTCTGTGACTGAAGAGATATCGGTATAGACAAAGGTTTCTTTTCCCATATCGCCAAGGTCATTGATGATGGTTGTTTTATCTGCTTCCAATTCGATTTTCAGGGTTCCAAGTATGGTTCCGCCAAGTAGTCCGTAAGTAATGCCTTCTACGGAAATCTTCTCGGAAATGGATTTGTCCATTGTATAGATGATCTTTTCGGGAGTGGAAGTCGCATCCTTTTCAAAGAGGATGGATGAGATATCGAATGAAGGAATCATGGAACTCATGGTTCCAGAAATCGGTTCACTATCCTGATAATAGATATTGTCGATTTTGGTAATACCCTGAACCTTACCGCTTTCTAATTGATAATAGCCGTAGTTGCCAGTCTTTTTCCCGTTTTTGAATAAGTCATAAGTGACAGCATTCTTTCCGTAGACTTCTGCTTCATAACTCCTATTTGGAAGAGTAACTTCTGCTTTGTAGTTTCCGGCTTGTAGAAGCTTAAGTCTTGCGTTTAGATCTTCTTTTTCGGTTCCTTCGATTGGCGTTATCTTTTGGACAACGTTTTCCCCTTTTTCTTCCTTGATGGTTCCTGTTAAATGGGTTTCGGTGGTTCCATAAGTGCCTTTGATATCTTCGAAGGTCATTTCATAACCTGTGGCTGAAGTTCCATCTGTCAGCAAGGTAAAGCTTTTCAAGGTGTATCCGATTGTTCCGGTAAAGGCTGTTGCGAAGGCATTGTAGATTTTCTTCTTCGATGTATCCTCTGTGATGAGATGAAGTTTACATGGGTCATTCTCATCCAATGTGAAATCATCTCCAAAAAGATCATAGAATGGATTGAAATATCCGGCTTCATCCCATGTCAGATAGTTGGAATTTGAAGTCAGATAATAATTGTGCAGCTTATTGTCGATGCCGAGTTCAACTGTGGTCAGATACTTGCTTCCGGCATTCGTGAATGGTTCATAAAGGCCGCTTGAGCTGATGTAATCTTTTTTTGCAAGACCTTTTTCCGCAGACTGATATCGTCTAAACGAATAGGCGTCATTGGTTACTTCGAAATCGAAGTAGTTATCTGTGTAACCGAGAAATTCTGAGCCGGAAGTAATCAAACTCTCTCCGGCAAAACCATCGATGAGTTCGGAAACAATGGCTTCTTTGTCGATGTCCTCTGGACGAACACTTGGTTTTCCGGACGGAGAAGCGGTATCAGTGCTTGGCTTGCTAGGGGAAATGTTTGATGGCTTTGCTGATGCACTATTACTTGGATTTGCGCTTGGTTTACTGGATGCGGTAACGTTACCGCATCCAGCAAGAAGGAACGAAAGACAAATCAAAGGTAGATTCCTATGTGAATGTTTCATCTCGTATAGACCTCTTGTTTAGGCAAGAGATTCTTTGTGGAAAGGCTGATCTGGAACTGTCCCCAATCTTGAATCGTATTGTAGAATGTAGAGATTTCAACGGCTAAATCCCCAGTATAAGTTCTTCCTTTTTCGCCATTGATGGTGACGTTATGTTTGACATAATACAAGGAAGTATCCGTGTCTGCTTTGGTGACGCTGGTATCTTCTTCCAATCCGGCAGAAACCAATTTGGCTCCGTATTCGCTCTTCATGCTTTCGGTTTCGGCATCGTCATAGGTGTAGATATAGAAGATCGGCTTATTGTTTCCGTTGGAAACATCGACATAGATGTTGGCGTGATTGTCATCAATCAGAGGAAGGCTATCGATGTTTTCTTTTCCGAAGGCAGAAAGGATGTTGGTGCAGGTTACCTCGTTATTGGAAATAAGATCAGACCATTTCAGTCCAGCAACAGAAGTCCTGACGTTGGATTCATCCATAAAACCTGTGACTTTACCAATGTTGGTGTATTCGCAGTTCATGATAAGTCCGGATGATTCGTCATCGTTGGTTGAGGTAGTGTTTCTTAAGGTAATGGTGTCACCATCTTCTGTGACGGTGAGATTGATCAGTCTATCATCGTAGCTTCTCATGTTTTCCGGAGTGATGAACAAGGTGGCAAGATTCTCATCGGAGATTTCGACCGGAGAACTGAGTTTATAGACTTTCTTACCGTTTACGGAAGCAGTGGTGTCTTTTTTGAAGAAACGGGAATCAAGATTGAAAGAAGGCATTTTGTCTTTCATGCTTCCCTGGTAGAGATAGGCATCTTCATAGAAAGTGTCATTGATTTTGACAACACCAAGCTTTCCCTTGGTGTCCGGATCATCAGGATCCTGGTAATCCATGTATCCATATCCCTGAATTCTCTTGTTGGAAGTATTGTAGTATTCCCAGTATTCTTTGGTTCCGTTATCGGCAACGGTGATTTTCATAGTACCAAGGGCGGTCATTGCTTCTCCGGTGACATCGTACTGTGACTGAGTCTGGGTAAGATTCCAGTTGTACAGTTTCAACTTGTTCATGATGGCATCGAATTCGCTATCGGTTTCTCCGGTAAGAGGAGCAACATCCTTGTAGGCTTCCTTTCCACTGGCGGTAAAGGTACCTGTGGTATTGAAACTTGCGGCAACATCGATGGCAACATAGGTTTCACAGGTAAGTTCGAATCCAATGACTTTGTCTCCATCAGTCTTCAAGGCAAAGTAATTGCAATCTGATCCGGGAAGATAAAGGCTTGTCGGAGAAAAGAACTGAGTCTTGAGGGCATCGGAAGAACTGGACGTCTTATCAGAAGAGAGGACGAAGGTATTGCTGTCTTTCTTGGTGAAGTCGGATGCCGAGAAATCAGCAAGGACATTTCCGAAGTAGGAATATTGCCATTCCAAATCGATTTCCTTTTGGGTGATACTATCTTCTTCCGTGACAGTCGTAGCGAATAAAGTATTATCGAGACTGAGGGAAAATTCTTTTGTCAGGACTTTGTTTCCTTCTTTGACGGCACGATAATATTTTGTCTTACCATATTTCTTTAGGGAGCCGTCGTCCTTCACGTTATAAGAAGCGTAGTTGAATTTGTCTGAGATACTTTGAGTCTCATAGTGCTGGATGGAAGGTTTAGTACCATCCGCATACTGTTTGACTGCATTAAACGAAGCAGCATATCCTTCCTTGAGACCGGAAAGCATGTCATCCGTCAGGGAAGCAGTCGGAGAAGGCTCCTTGGATGTTGTCGTGCTTGTGGACGAACCGGTGTTTGATGTACTCGGATGAGAAGTGGATGTTCCGGAATGGCTGCTGTTTGTGGTTGTGGAAGTGCTTGGTTTGCTTGTGCTTGTGCTGTTAGCAGGAGAATTTGTTTTGTTTCCGCATCCGGCTAATAGAGTCGATAAAGCTAAAAGGGATAATCCCAATGGTGTTTTTTTCATATGTTACCTCCAAAAAATTTCACTTAATTCTATATTATATGTGTTGTAATTTGCGTTTCTTTATATGAAAAATGCAACAAAACTCGAATTTAAGCGGTTTCAAGAAAATAAATGATGTATTTTGATAAAATTCAAAACTAAGGAGAAGAATAGTGGATTATTCGGACTTTGGCAAATAAAAAAGGTCGCTTTTCAGCAACCTATTAGTCTCCTAGTATTTGATCGCGGAGAATCTTTGCAAATTCATCCGATTTTACATTATCCATGATTCCGCCATGTGCAATAGCGATTCTTCCTGTTTCTTCCGAGACGACAATGGTGATGGAATCGGATACTTCAGAGATGCCGAGCGCAGCACGATGCCTGGCTCCGAATTTACCGACGATGGCTTTCGTCGAAGGGTTAAAATAAACGGCAGCAGCAACAATAGTGTTTCCCCTTATGATACATGCTCCATCATGTAATCTTGTTCCTTCATAGAAGATGGTTTCTAAGATTTCTGGTGTAACGGGGCAATTAATTATGGTTCCTGATTTGATGACATCATCAAGAGGAGTTGATCTTTCAAACGTGATAAGAGCACCGGTTTTCGTTTTGCTCAGCCAATCTACGGCGGTGCAGATATCTTCGACAAGCTTTTCTTTATCTACTCCCTTTTCTTTTGTAGAATCGGAATGTTTTTTTAATGGAATGGCAATGTATTGTCTAATGATACCAGCATTGACAAACAGGAAAATGATGGTTGAACCAATCAGAAGGAGCAGAGCAAACAAAGTCAGATAGGATAGTGAAAGGGAGAAGGCTAGGATAAGAAGAATATCTTCTAAAATATACAAAATCGTAACAACTTTGTTTTTGCTTTTCCAAATCATGAATCCGGATAGAAGCAAAACAAGAAGAACCGTAAAGACGAGGTCGACAATGAAGTAGGGATTCTTAAAGTTTTCTGCTAAATTATTTATGAATAAAAAAGGACTCATGTATTTGTTTCTTTCTTTCGGAAATATTATAAGCGTTGCCATTCTCTTTGAAAAGGCAATTTCATAAAATCATCGCAAACAGAATAAAAAACTTCCGCCGATTAAGACGGAAGTCACGTTTTTATAGACTCTCCTTGATCTCAAGAGCTATCTGATCAAGAATGTTTTCGTCGTTGTCATTCAAAGCGGAGTGGATCGTTAATTCGGTGTTAGTGAAAGATAATCCCTTGAAAGCTGACAGCTTGTCTTTCATCAGTTTGCTGGATAAGGGAGCCCATGTTCCGTTTTGTATCAAAGTGAATGTTCTTTTTTGGAGGTTCATTCTCTCTAGGTCTTGAATGAATTCTTCGATGCCGGGGAAGATGTCAGCGTTATATGTTGGCGCAATCAAAACAATATTGGATACACGGAACGCTTGACTGACTAGCTGGTCTTTATCACTGGTTGAGACATCGTAGACTTTGATGTCTTTTACTCCTTTTTCTGCAAGCTTGCAGGCTAGGATTTCAGCAGTATTTTCGCTATCCCCATACATGGTGCCGTAGACAATCAAGACGCCCTTTTCTTCAGGAGTATAGGTGGACCAAGTTTGATATTTCTCGATGGCATAGCCAAGGTTTCTTCTAAAAACCGGTCCGTGAAGAGGAAGAATCATTTTTGTACTGGCAATAGGTAATTTCTTGAAGGCATTTTGGACTTGGAGACCATATTTTCCGACGATATTGGTGTAATACAATCTTGCTTCGTCGAGCCAGTCTTTATCGAGATTGATTTCGTCATCGAAGAGATGTCCGTTCAGCGCTCCGAAAGTTCCGAAGGCATCTGCGGTAAAAAGGAGTCCATCTGTCTCGTCTTGAGACATCATGACTTCCGGCCAATGGACAAGCGGGGTCAAATAAAAACGCAGGATATGTTTACCAAGTGACAAAGTGTCTTTGTCTTTTACTACAATCTCTTTTCCTTCTGTGTTTAGATTCGGAAAGAAATTGTGAAGATATTTGAAAGTCTGTATGTTGCCGACCAATTTGACATTCGGATAACGTAACATGATTTCGCCGATGTTGTAGCAGTGGTCGGGTTCCATATGGTGAATGACAAGATAGTCTAATTCTCTTCCGCTTAAAGCAGCAACGACATTTTCCAAAAATTGTCTTGAGATATCCTGGTCTGCAGTGTCCATCAAGCATGTCTTTTCATCAAGGAAAAGATAGGAATTGTAGCTCACTCCATTATGAATAGGAAGTATGTTTTCAAAAAGGCGGATCTTTCTATCGTTTCCTCCGACATAATATAAATCTTCTGTAATCTTTCTGATGTTCTTCATAGAATATCCTCCAATACCATTATTTTAATTCTTTTTCTTTGTCAGTGGTGATATTATGCTTCTGTTTAAAATCGATTTGGATTATTTTTCTTGGGAAACACCTCTCGTATGTCTCTTTCAGGTCTTTGAAGGTTACATGGGTATAGATGCTTGTGGTCTGAATGCTTGAGTGCCCAAGAAATTCTTGAATTGTTCTTAAGTCCGCTCCATTGTTGAGTAGTTCTGTTGCAAAAGAATGTCGAATCATGTGTGGATGTACCTTCAAAGTAAAACCTATTTTGGATGCACAGTCGCTCACGATTTTTTCTAGGCCACGCGGACTGATTTTGTCTCCTCTTTTTGTAAGGAAAAGATACCCTTCGTCTTTTTTGTCTTTCAGAAAATATGGCCTTGAACTTTTGAGGTATTCTTCAACAGCTGCTTTTGCTGTTTTGGAGAAAGGAACGATTCTTTCTTTTCCGCCTTTTCCCCGGATGCGGATGGTCCGTTCACTGAAATCGATATCCGGAATTTTTAAGTCAATGGTTTCCTGACATCGCATTCCGGTCGCATACATCAGTTCAAGAAGGGCACTGTCTCTTTTTGCAAGTTTATCTGTTCTTTTCTTTGTGGAATCAAGAAGCTCATTGATTTCGTGTTCGCTTAAAAAGGATGGAAGTCTGGATTCTTTTTTGGGGGAGACCACAAATTCAAACGGATTGTTTTTTACTTCTTTGTACCGGTGAAGATACTGATAGAAATGTTTTAAAGCACTTAAGGAACGCTTGATGCTGTTCGGCTTTAGATTTTTCAAAGTCTGCTCCAGTCTGTATTCCCTGACTTTTTCTTTTGATACATTTTCTTTATCTACACCGGCTTTTTTCAAAAACAACAGAAAATCAGCGATGTCTTCTCCGTAGCTTTTTGCTGTTTTTTCGCTATAGTTTATGACTGACTTCAGATAAATGAGGAAATCGTCCAGATCTTGGTCGGACGCCAATGCAATCTTGTTTTTGGATTCTTTCTTCTCTGTCATTTTGTATTCACTTTCTCTTTTAATCCAAGGATATAGTTTTCATTTGCAAATCCGATGGAGTCGAAGGAGTAAAGAATGAGAGGAATAAGAAGAAGGTAAGCGAAAATAGGTCGGGCAAAAGAAAATATCAAATAGAAGATCATAAGCGGAAGAAGGATGACAAGTATTGTCGTGACATAGTTCTGTACTATGTTTCTTAAATTAACGACTTGTTTGATGGATAGTTGTTTTCTTCCTTGGAGAAAATAGCCAAACAGTAAAGATAAGAGACTAAACAAAAGGAGGATAAAAGCAAAAACCAGATAAAAATAAATCTTATTCAGGTTGGATAAATAACCCAAAAGAAGAAGAAAAGATGACCCAAGAAGGGCTTCGAAGAAAACGCTGATGAAAACTTTTGCAATCGAATTTTTTCTAGAATAGAAGCGAAGAGAAAATTTCATTGCAAAATCGGAAAAGAAAACCGATAGAAAAAGATAGCAAACAGCAAAAATGAATTGCGAAATGATACCCGTTACAACAGTCTCACCATCGGTAATGATTTCCTGTGCGGCCGGTCCGTAATTCTGAGTTAGCATATCTTTGAATCTTAAGATGACATCGTTTAGATAGGTTCCATCAAACAGGATGTGGATATCATTGCTTTTCATTTGGCTTATTGATTGAATCTCAGTATCGATGAAATCTTTGAATGCATCTTCACTTTGATGATATACATTTTCTAAGACGGAAATAGAATTTGAAATATAGGAAGTTAGGCTTTTGACTGTGTTTCCTACAAAGGAGTAGACAATCACTATGAAGCAAAAATAGAATATGCCCATGAACAGGAAAATGAAAGGAAGATTACGGAAGTAGGATTTTAATTGAAAAAGGGTGAAATTCAGTTTAGTATCTTTCGTGATTTTCATTTTAGGCCTTATTGAGAATGTCTAAAATCATCTCAACATTGCAGTCGCTTGACATTCTAAAATCACCTCTTGGTGATAAGGTTACGCTTCCTACTTTCGGACCATCCGGAAGGCAGCTTCTCTTGAACTGCTGGGAGAAGAAACGTCTATAGAATCTTTCCATATTGACTTTCATTGTTTCCTTTGCGATTTCCGGATAAGCGACAAGACTATAGGAAAGAATCTCTTCTGGTGTCATACCATAACGCAGGAAATAATAGAGGAAGAAATCGTTGAGATCGTATTTTCCGATGGCATCCTCGGTTTTTTGCATGATTTTTCCATCTTTGCTTGGCGTAAGTTCTGGGGAAATCGGAGTGTCAACGATGGAATGCAAAGTCTTGGAAAGCTCAGGAGAAGCTATGGTGTCTGCATAGTTCCTCACAATATACTTTACTAATGTTTTAGGAACAGAGGCGTTGACTCCGTACATGGACATATGGTCTCCATTGTAGGTGCACCAACCTAGGGCCAATTCGCTTAGATCGCCTGTTCCGATAACGATGCCGTTATTGAAGTTTGCCAAGTCCATAAGAAGATAGGTTCTCATTCTGGCTTGAGCATTTTCATAGGTGACATCTCCTTTTCCTTCATAGGATAAGGAATGCCCAATCTGGTTCAAATGAAGCTTTACGCCTTCTTCAATCGGAATGGTATGTGGAGTGATATTCAACGCTTTCATCAGATTGATGGAATTTGTGTATGTAATATCACTTGTGTTTCCACGATTGGGAAGTGTATATCCGAAAATCTGTATGTCTTTTTGAATTTTTTTGGCTTCATTCAATACAAGAAGAGCAAGAGTGGAATCGAGTCCTCCGGATACACCGATGATAAGATTACGGATTCCGGTGTTTCTCAACCGGGTTACAAGACCCATGGTCTGAATCTTGAGTATTTCCTCGCAGTGTTCTTTTCTTTCCTGGTCTTCTTTTGGAACAAATGGATTACGATCTACAGGAAGATTCTCTTCTTTTAATGTCTTGACGAGTTCATTGCAGGATGAATCGTATTTTCCGCCAAGCGGTTTGATATTTGTAGGAATATAACGATAGAGGTTTTCTTCTTTATTAATGAATGTGGATTGATGGATTCTGTTGTAATTCGATTTTTCCAAATCAATGACGGCACTGAGACATCGATCTTCTTCTGGATAGATGCTTTCCTTGATGAGGGATCCGTTATATGCAATCAGCTGATGTCCGGAGAAAACAAGGTCAGTCGAGCTCTCTTCCATGGCACTGGATGTATATAAATATAGGCAGTATTCCTCACCGGACACTTGCTTAACCATATTCCTTCTGTAATTCTTCTTTCCAATCGTTTCATCGCTTGCCGAAGGGTTGACAACAATATTGGCTCCATTCAGGGAAGCTTGTATGGATGGACGATTCGGAACCCATAGATCCTCACAGATTTCGGTTGCAATAGTAGCATGATTGTTTCTGTCCTCGAACAGAAGATCGATTCCAAATGGGATTTCTTCTCCGTTTAGCCGAATTGTCCTGTTCCGGATATCTTTTCCAGAGGCAAACCAACGCGCTTCATAGAATTCCGAATAGTTTGGAATGTGGATCTTTGGAACGATACCAAGGATCTTTCCGTTCGAAAGATAGGCGGCACAATTATAGAGCTTGTTCTGATAGGAAATCGGCAGACCTAGAATGATGGTATTTTCTATTTCTTTGGTCTCAGTAGCAATATCCGTTAATGCACGGACTGACTCATCCAAAAGAGATTTCTGAAAGAAAAGGTCCTGACAGGTATAACCGGTTAGAGACAATTCCGGAAAAAGAAGAATCGAGGCATCAATGTTCTGCTTTATGTTCTTGAGAATTTCTTCTTTGTTGAATTGGATGTTTGCTATTTTCATCCGTGGTGAAAACAGTTTTACTTTGATCCATGTGTTTTTCATAAAAGATCTCCTTTTTCCTTTAGGTAGGAATATACTTCTTTCGGTATGTACTTTTTTGCTTCTTCGCTTCTTCCTTCTTTTAGAAGGCGCCTTACTTGGGAGGAAGAGATGGACTGATAAGTATCAGGACAATTAATGAAGGTAAAGTATTTTTTTCTTTCTTTGAGATAGGAATCACTTTCGAAAATCTCTTCCAAAGAATCATTATTTCTCTTAAGTACGACAAAAGAGAATTCATTTCCGATTTCATCAACGTATTTCCATTTTGTTTTAAGGTTGCTTAGCCAATCGGAACCAAACAAGAGCCTTGCTTTGTATCCGATGGATTCCAAATGCTTCAACGTAAAATATGTCCTTGATTGTTCTTTCTGTTCCAGCTCATAAGAAGAAACAACCATCCAAGAATTGTTCTTTGCTACTTTCTGTAGCATTTCAAGACGAGAGGATTCAGAAAAAGAAAAGTCCTTCTTTTCATCTTGGAGGATGTAATGGCTTTTGCTTGGCATGAAGATGACTTTCTTTAGATGCAAGGAATCCATAGCAAATTTAGCTGTTTGGATATGGGCAATCGTAACTGGATTGAATGCTCCTCCGAAAAGAAGGACTTCTTCCATTTTAAATTTGTCCTCCGTGTAAAGAGGAATATAGATCCTCTCGTACCTGATAGACTTTTTCGGTCAGATCGATATAGTGCTGATGCGGAAGCTCCGGACGAAGTTCGGATTCCCAGACTTTGTGTTCGAGCTGATCCTTGATATATTCTCTTTTTTCCTTGATGGTAGGAAGTGTGGTAGCAAGTTTTCCATCAATGATGAAGGGGACAAGAAGTTTTTCGATACTGCAGGGCTTGATGATTCTTCTTCTTTTGAAATCTTCGGGATCGAAATTGTAGACGACGACATCTTTTCCAGCTTCGATGACCTCGTCATCCATGGCTATGATGTCGCACTGCCCCTTTCCTTCCTCGTCGAATACACGATAGACCATCAATTTTCCTGGAATGATTGCTTTGATGGAAGAATCAGAACATTTCATCTTCGGGGAATAGCTGCCGTCTTTATTCTTGACAGCGACAAGCTTATAAACTCCGCCGAAGACAGGATCAGTAGCAGAAGTGATCAGGTTCTCACCGACTCCATAGGAATCATAGTGGGCATCTTCGTAGATTTCCATATTGGCTATCTTCTTTTCATCAAGAGAATTGGATGCAACGAGCTTGATATACGGCTTTCCGGCCTTATCAAGTGCTTTTCTGAGTCTCTTGTAAGTTCTGGCAAGATCCCCTGAATCCACACGTGCAGCTTTGACTCTTCTATTTGGATCATTAGGATATTTCTTGATTAATTCATCGTCGATTTTGATTAGGTTCGGAAGTCCGGATTCGAAGACGTTATAGGTATCTAAAAGAAGGGAAACGTTTTCCGGGTATGTATCAGCGTAGGCTCTGAAGGCTTCCAGTTCGTTTGGGAAGAACTCGATGAAGGAGTGGGCAATGGTGCCGACAGCCTTGACATCGCTTCCGAATTTCATTTCCGCCAAGCAGTTGGCAGTTCCGATGCATCCGCCCAAAATAGCTGCATAGGCACCATCGTTTCCTGCACTTTCTCCTTGTGCGCGTCGTGTACCGAATTCCATTACGTTTCTTGGAGAATGGGTGGCAAGTCCGGTGATTCTTGTTGCCTTTGTTGTGATAAGAGAATGGAAATTCATGGTCTGAAGAAGATAGGTTTCAATCAAAATAGCTCCGACCATGTCGCATTCAATTCGAACAAGGGGAATCTGAGGATAGCAGACTGTTCCCTCCTTCAAAGCATACATGTTTCCTTTCCAACGATAGGTTTTCAGATAGTCAAGGAAGCTGTCGCTCATGCCTTTTGTTTTTAGATAAATCAAATCTCTTTCGGTGAAATGATAGTTCAGAAGGAACTTTGTAAGTTTGTCCTGACCAGCGGCAATGGCATATCCTAAATTGTCCGGATTCTCACGATAAAACATATCAAAGACCATAATTGTGTCTTTGAATCCGTGAAGGAAAAGACAGTTTGCCATGGTGAATTCGTAGAAATCCGTCACCATCGCAGGATTATCATATTCTTCGTCCGGAAGATAAGGTTCGACATGTATTGACATATATTTGCCTCCTAATTGGCTGTTCTACATCTTGGAATTGTTCTGAATCAAAATTCCAGTCCATAGTAAAAATACATGAAAAGTATAATCGAAGTTCCGGAATAAGACAACAATTTGAATTCCCTTGATGCCTCCCTAAAAAAGAACAACGAAAAAAGCGGACAATTTGTCCGCTCAAAATCTGCTTAATATCCTAAGAAAGAAGAGGTTTTCTTTGTCTCGTATTCGGTCGAAGATTCGTAGGTTGTCCTGAGCAAATCTACCAATTCCTGGCATTCCGGGTCGAAATCAATATCGTTTATAAGGGAAAATGGTTTGCTTTCTTTGCGATATAAGAACGAGGATGAACCGGGTCTGTTCTCAGGAACGGAAACAAAGCAACGACAATCATCGATGATATAGGATAGCGAGATACGATGAACATCGTTTTCTCCGCCTTTGTCTTCTTTATCGATACTTGCTTTTTTGAGGTATGGTTCGAATTTATCTGCTAATTTGTCTTGTATGGTTTTTCCTACTTCATTTGAAAGGTTCAATATAGAGACATCGAAAAGATTCATTGGATCGTCATTTCTTTCTGTTTTCAGGTAAAGCGCATAACTCTTTGCCCCTTTTTCTATAAGGCTAGGCTGATAAGTCTTTGATGAACAGCTTGCAAGAAGAATGAAGCATAGTCCGATTAATTTCCTTTTTTTCATAATTGATCCTCTGAAAGATATAATATGCCATCAATCAAATTTTTTTTGAAATAATAGTTGCCTCTATTGTTTTTCCAACCTACATGTACGATTCTGTATTCCCCATCTCCATTTACATTATAATATCCAATTCCTAATGACCAATGATCTTCAGTGTGTATAATGCAAACGTTTTTGTCGTATGTTATGTCTTTAAGTGTTTGGAATGGATTTTGATTAGTTTGATAGGATCAATTTTAATAGATGCTGGTAAAGAAAGTAAAAAAGTAAAGATAAGATTTTTTAACATAAGAATCTTCCTTTTTTTTCAGTATAAGACCCTAATGTAAACTTGTCAATAAATCGGTCATATATTAGTCGTTTCTCTTAGGACTGCAGGGCTCTGAGGAGGTTTTGGGCGGAAAAACGACGAAATCCAAAATCCAGCTAAGTAGTAGAAATCATATTTATCTCAAAAAATCGGATTATATATCATATACCATACAATTTTGCAAAAAAGGGAATGCCATATTATCGCCATTTTCCTTGTCTTGTGAGTGCCTTCCAAAATTCGTTTTATGTTATTTATGTGCCAATTTTTACTGAGGGAAAATTGTCAATTGAATATAAGGGCTTTCGATTAATGGAGAATAGTGTTGGTCGTTATACCCACTTTCTCCACTTTTTTGATACAATATTTTCTGCCAAACTTAGGTGATGTCAGTGGGAAGACTATCTTAGGTAAGTTTGGCGACTGATTCCCTCGTAGTCTTCCCACTGATATCAGAGGGAATTGTCGCCAATGAAGAAAAAGAGTTTTTCTGCATACTCGGAGAGG